>FTAS01000140.1_pt1 | contig 8963 bp, 4 predicted proteins | sample 1639141 | NCBI WGS metagenome assembly FTAS01 (sample SAMEA3914812, study PRJEB12502) | metagenome | biome: forest; material: soil | place: Canada | collected 2011-07-07 | depth 0.1 m | reverse complement strand
GTCTCCATCTTCCTCCGCACCCTCGAGTACTACTCGGGCATCCTCTTCATGACCACCAATCGCGTCTCGACCTTCGACGACGCCTTCAAGAGCCGCATCCACGTCCCGCTCAAGTACGAGTCCCTGCCGGCCAGCTCGCGCGTCAAGGTCTGGAAGAACTTCCTGGGCCCCTCCGAGGCCAAGGGCGGCATCGAGATCGACGAGGCCGGCTACCGGGAGCTCGCCAAGGGGGAGCTCAACGGGCGGCAGATCAAGAACGTCGTGCGCACCGCCAAGAGTCTGGCCGCGTACAAGAAGCGCAAGCTGGACCAGAAGCAGCTCATGCAGGTGATGGAGATCCAGATGGCTTTCGAGGAAGAGATGAATCAGATGGGTGCTGCTGTGGTGGATAGAACACGGCAATGAGTTAGTTGGAACGTTGTCGAGATCGGTTAGCCCAGACTGGAATATGTTTTGTTTATTTCCTTTGTGAAAACCACGGAAGTCGTTTCCTTTCAAGACTCTTTAAACTGGGAATGGGATATCGGTATCGTCACGCGAGTATATCTGGGTAGCTATCTTTACACAGTTCTGGTACTCAATCGTTCTTGTATTTCGCACGTGCTCATGTCTTGGCCACGGCCGTAGAACTACTTTGCCTTACATTGCCTTTTGGCTACAACGTATCAATGCTCATGGATTAAGCTGATCATTTTTTTTCTTTCTTTATATTCGTTACCTCACCCTGCGTCGTCTTCTGCACCGGAGACTACCTTACATTAAACCACATACATCGGATGCAACAGCCAAAATCCCCTTTTCACTAGAGGGATGCGGAATGCCACGTCACGTTGGAAATCCCAGCGGTCCAGGTATACCCCGTGTCCGTAGTCAAGCACTGGGATACGCCGTCGACAGTGCTACAAGTCAGTGAGCTGTTGACCGAAGTAGTCGTGATACCACTAAAGGCAACCCTGAGGCCGGGTGTCAGCGCATTTGCGAATCCGGGGTATTCCCACCAAGTGCAGCGGGTCCTCGCCGGGGGAACTTACGGATGGTCCGGATCTAGATCACTGCAGGTCCAGTCTGCCTTGAGCGCCAGCTCTTTCGTCAGGGGACGATACTGAAAGGTGCACTCGGACGGCCAGAGGATCTGTCCCTCGCCCCCGGCCTCCCCTATCGCACATTTGAACCAAGAGCTGTTTGCCACGCGCGCGTCCTGCGAGATGCTGATGGGAAACTGGAAGCCCGGGTTCGCGGTCTGAAGGATGAGGTTGAAGCTAACGGACGAAGTGCTGCCGTCGTTGGCCACAGCGACGGAGGCGTTGTGGTCGACCTCGAACGCGCTGAAGGTCCATCTGGGGCTGAAAATCGAAGAAAGAGTGCAGCCGTCAGGCAGGGGAAGAGGGTCATCGATCGAGTAGGGGGGAAGCACCTCCTCCTGAAGAACTTTGCCCTTCAAAACCACATCCGTGTTGATCCCACACGATGTCGTCGTCCCGTTGGGTGCGCCGTCTACTGCCGCGTTTGTGCAGTTCAGTGGAAGGATCTGGCTCCCCGTCGCAGTGATTTTGACACTAAGAGAGACCGTTAGTCGCAAGAAGCTATATTGAGCCCGAGTACCTCGAGAGATGGAGGGAGTCGCTTACGGCTTTGCGGGATTAGCGTCATCGCAGTACCACGTTTGGTTCATTGTAAACCTGAAAGTGGCCGGGTCAAACGATGCCTCCGTCTCGAGATGATATCTGTCGCTCCCAAGAGCGCCGAACTCATGACCGGCGCATGTAAGACGCGTCCCATTTGCCGACGAAGCGCCGCTGTCCGGTATGATACCGGCCATGCAACTGGCTTGGTATCCGATGGATGGATTTACAACTTGCAAAACGAAATTCTGCGACGAGGTCGAGGACACGCCGTCTCCCCTCTGGTTGACGTAGTATATCGCCGAGAGAGTCCAGGAGGGATTCTTGCCCGCTGCACCACACCCAGCAGTGCTGTGACCCGTCGGCCCTTTCGCGTAGACCGGCGTAATGGCCACCGGAGAGAGCAGAGAACCCTTGACCAGCGACGGCGAGTTCACGGCCGCGCAGGTTTTCCCCGTGCACGCAAGTGGTATCGAGTTATTCCCGACAGCCGTAAACACCAGGCTGTCAGCTCACCAGTCAGCGACTCTTTCTTGCGGCATTACAGGCCCCGTCATCACGATATATTCTATCCACACGCGAGGAACTTTGCAGCTCACCTGTGACTTTTGCGGTCGTTGCAAGTCCACGTCTGATTCAGATCAACCTGCGCCGATTCCTCCTTAATCTGGACCAGCGCACGCAAAGTCTCGTTCGACAATGCCTTCCCCTGGACAGAACAATCGTTCCAGCTGCCGCTCCCTACCTGACAGACCAAACCTGCGGTGTAGTTTGTCGCCCTATTGACAATGTGAAACGAGGCATTGCCGGAGGCTGGGGACGACGTCGAACCGGAAAATTGAAAGTCCTGCACGAACCAGCTCGGTATCGCGAACGAGCTCGTTGTGCATCCCAGGATCGGCCCCTGGCGCGGTGGATTCTGTGCCGAAACCAACACGGCCGCCGAAGCCGCCAAAAGATACGTATGCACCAACATGACGTAGAACAAGATTCGCGCGATATCCTGTGTTGCGCAGCTGTAAAGGAGCCTTCTTAGTAGGAGACCACCCTCAACAGTTGATTCAGCACTATTAAGGTCACTGCTATAATTCTAGAAAGATGGAAGAAGCTCTTCTTACTATATACCTGCAGCCTGCGAGGAGCTGCAATATCGGAATTTCCCTACCTTTGCTTTATCCTATCGGGACTCATATAGTGTAGTTCATCTCTCAGGCAGCAACCCGGGACTGTTCTTCAGAATAGCCTGATTCAGTATGGATGAGAAATATTTCATCCTACATGGCTGAACCCCCTGAAGCTGCACGACAACTAAGTTGCCGTATTGCCCCGGGTGAATTCCTTGAACCCCCCTGACTTTTAACAGCCGTTCCAGTACGCTCGCGTGGATCAACAACTCTTTGCCTCGGGCACGACCCCAAGACCCGGTTAGTTTGCCGTTACCAGCCTAAGCTGCTGTTGGGGGTGTGCCGTCACGGTTAAGAAAATTAGATATTCAACCTACTTGGTTCCAGCTGGACCATTAATTTCGTATGGCATGTGCACGCAAGTAAGCCACTCATGAATCAAAATCACCTGTTTAAAGAATGTCTTGAGATAACTTCTTTAAGTCGGAAAGTTTATTTTACATACACCTCCCATCGACATCAGGTTCTAAACACCCCGTGCCGGATGGTTCCGTCATTCCAGGATGCAAGTAAATAACGCCGCGGGTAGGTTGTCACTAGAACATGGTCAAAGACGGCCCCTCGACCCACTCCCTCCCATCCTTTCGACTCTTCAACTTCAGCCTACTTGGTCTCTTCTCTGGAATTTGCCCCAAAATCTTGTGTCAAAGCATTCGGCTCGAGCTCTACGTTTCGTGGCAACAAGCCATGCCTATCTGCCAAGTCTTACGAACTCGGAGAACTAGGATCGCAGCCCTGGTAGTGCTCCTTGAGCTTCGTGCCGGCCATCCCCATCTTCACATTTTGACGCGGAAGAGGTATCGCAGTCGGATCTGAGAAACATCATAACAGATGTACTCGTTGTATGCGAGATAGGCGCCATCGACGTTGGTGTCTCCCGGCGGACTGGCAGTCGTATCGGGCTGCATATTGTTAGCAATGTGCAAATCACCCGTGTGCAAAGCAGCGTCGAAGGACTCGCTTACCATCATGACACCAGCCAGGGAGGGATGCACAGAGCCAGCGTCCTTCCATTGGCTGGGACCCGTGCGTCCTTGGCCCCAGGTAGAGTGCATTCCCTTCTGCTTCGCATCTTCGCCGGCGGTGTAGCTTGAATGGGTCAGTGTCTGGATAGGATTGCCGAGCTCTGCCTCGCAGAGAAGGAGAAGGGCGGTTTGGTTAGAGAGGTACGCGCAGCAGTAGTTTGCTGATTTGGATGACATATCGGCCAGATAGACACCTTTACCAAACATGTATCCCGATACCGGTGCTTCCGGAGGGGCAATGCGCAAACCCTGGCTGAGGATACCACCAAAGTTCGTCGAGCGGGAGCCGTGCCACAGAAGGCGGCGGTCTCTAGGAGGGCCCGCGAAGATGCTCTGGTCGAATCGATCATGCTCTCCGTTTCTCTCAATGCGGAAGATGGCTTCGATCTGATAGTTGGCCACGTGTGTGGCCCCGCGGGTAGCCATCAAGTACTCGTGCAGCTGGGCGAATTCGACAGACTGGGGGTCCAGTGGAGTCATCTCTTTCATGCCGAGTCCCTGGTACTGCTTATCGAGCGGGTGGATGTCTTCGTCGCCAATCTTATCCAGCTTCATGATGAGAGCCGCGTCTTTCATGTCGCTGAGGCTCTCCAGAAGTTCTATTTCTTTCTTTAGCATCTGCTGGGACGTGATGACGGGTGGGCGATTTCTGCCGAACGCATGGGGAATGAAGGAGTAGAATGAGTTCGACAGTGACTCCACGGCGCTGTTATACGGTTCTCCGTAGACAGCAGCCATGTTGGGGTCGTCCAGAAGTGCCGACAGGTCCTTCAGTGCCTGAAACCCTCGAGTTATGGTAGCCTTGCTCAGCTTTCCAAGTGGGAGTTTGTTGACATCGTAATTGAGCTCCTGCATGGCAGCAGCGAAGAATTGCTGGTTGAAGATGAGTTGCATCAGGTGCTGTACTGCTGGCAGGAGTTTCGAGGTCGGTGGCTTGTAACTGCCGACTTGTTTCCCTTTATCCTTGGCGACTGAATCGTCTTCGTCGTCAGAATCGACCGCATAGCTCTTCTCAATGAACGTGTAGCTCTTTGGCTTGGGCTTCTCGCCACGGTCGCTCCATGAAAGACCCGATTTGGACTTGAACTTGAGGTCGAATTGGCGCAAAGCCTCATCGAGGGAACTTGCCGGCAGCAATTTCGTCTGACCACGGTCCCCAACACGACCCCATCGGGTCCAAACTTGGTAGTCACCATTGCCATTGTGCAAGAGCTGAATGCGGTAGAACTTGTTGTTATTGTTTGATGCATTGGTCTGATTGAGGGAGGCGTCATAAATAACGCCGGACGGGTCGATGAAGACAGCGTAAGTGGCGAGTGGGCAGCCCTCATCAAGTGGGATCTGAATATCCCGGCGCTTTGTGATCTGGCCGACTCCGACAGCAGATGCAAGCTTCGCATCTTCATCGTCGTCTTCAATCTTGAGATTTTGGACGTCATCCACAGGGTTCTCAGCCTTCTCAACCTTGGAGCTCTTCTTCTTTTTAGTCTTTGGCTCGGTTGAAGGAGTCGCAGAGTCAAGCACCGGTGACGGGGCTCGTTTGCGAGTGCCGTTTGCACTGGAGCCATTGGTATGCTGAGACGCATTATTGCTCCCGTTTAGGGGCTGTACATTTGGAGCCAACGCATACTTTGTCTCGTCCCTAAAAGCAATTCATGGTCAGCAAGTGCTCGAACCGTAGGTTGTTGGTTCATTGGAGTTTGAGGGGCTCCAAAGACAACTTCGATATCTAATCTGGGGCAGTTCGGAGCGAGTATGAAGGATGGCCAGCACTCACTCCTTGGCATTCGTAGCCACGCAGTCGTTCAGCCACTCAATATCGACAATGTGGATACCAAAATCTTTGGCCTTGACAACTTTGGCCGAAAGTTTATTGAAGTCTGCCAGGGTTGTGATGAGATGGGTGGTATCTTGGGTGACTGAGCTGGCCGATGCAGCACCCAGGCCGACGGCCAGTTTCAAGACAGCAGCTTGAGACAGGCCGGGAAAGGTGCCACTGACAGCAATCCGGCATCCTTCGAGCGGCGGCGCCGAATTGGGCTTCCGGGGCGGCATGTTGGACGAGCTACCAGAATATTCAGGATTGCGATTGCGGCGCAGAAATCAGTATGGGAAAGACGAAAACCGGCCCAGACCGAGACAAGCAGCAGGGGACGAAATTAGATTTGCACGCTCTAGGTCGACTGTGCAGACGGGGAATCAGCGCAGGAGAGGGTGGAATGCGAGTCGGAGCTGGGAAGAGAAATCCTCAAATACGAATTTTTAGAACGATGAATTGAGTAAGGTGAGAGACCTTTGATGAACGATTGGGGAAGGCGCGTTCGCACGTCGAACCAACAGGCAACCACGCCCCTCAAGCCTCCAGCTGCGGCGAAGAACACGCGCTATCACGTGGGGACTTTCAGGGGTATTGTGGGTAATTTTAAGCCCAAGGTTCTGTAGGCTCGCCTGTGTAGGCAGCGATGGGGCCATCCGCTCCAGACTAGGGCCATCAGAACTCCCAACTGGGCTTCAATTGTGACAAAGCTTAGGCACGGTAGGCACCACCCAGCCCTCTGCGTTTTCTTGCCTTTTCGACACGCTCGTTCGAGACATCTGTTGGCAGCAAAGGCTTCCGAGACAATTGTCGCACGCCACGAACCTAAAAGAGTGCTTCGCCTAGCAAGCCTGGCTCATCCTTCTTCACCTGGGAATTCCGCGAAGTCCCGAGACAAAAGCGTGCTAGTTGAACATTTTCGTAGGGCCGGCAACTTTGAATTTTCTCAAATAAAAATACAGCACGACATGATTGAAGCCAATGCATATGCGGACGGCTTGAATCTTCTGCGCCTCTTTCTCTGCTGCAATTCCCGCCCAGTTCAGAGTCTATTCCCACAGCCAGAGTAAAAACCCGATACAGTGAAAGTTGTCTATGCCTTTTATTCCCTTTCCCCTCCCTTTGGCTGTTAGTTTGTTTCTTAGATGTCTCATTGTGTTTTGGGCCTGAAAAGCTCAATTTGTAACGATATATCTATGTTGTGGGGGAAATCCCAAGACAGCATATTCTGCCCCGCCATGCTTCCAATGCTCTATGACGAAAGACAGCCCCCTCTCTTTCTCCGCGGCAAGGGAGTGCCGGCGGGTATTAAAAATGGAACCTTAATTAGGTATGTTCGAAGGTTCATTTGTACTCAAAATAGAGTATAAATTGCCTCTCAGCGATGGGAAAGGGTTGTAAAAGAACGGGTGATTTCCGGCTGTCTCATAGCGCATTATCGCCGCCAGAAACCAACCTCATAAATCACCAGAGAATTTCAGGGACAAAAAGAGAGGCCACAGTACCTTGCTACGATCATATTCCACTAAACCTCAGCTGTTTGAAGCATAGTTTAAGGGATAGTTGCGGCTCGGTTATTTTTATAGGTATTTGACAAAGGGTAGTGATCATGAATACTATCACTAGAAAGTTACGGGATCCGAAATAGTCAAGCGGAAACTCCCCAAATGAGCGAGAAGTCTAGATAAAGCATGCTCAAGAAAGAGGCTCTCTCAATACCGAATACAGTTCCCTTAGTTGTACATGGACGCGTCCATGCCGGGGAGATCCTTGAGCCCTGTTTAAATTGTCAGCGTTTCCATGCTTCGGTACTGTTTGTTGGGCAGGAAAAGGGGAGCTTACACTCATCACCGATGGCCTCGTGGGCCATCTGGCCCTTGGTGCAGGAGATGGCCTTGGCATCCGCTTGTCGCTGCAGGGGCTTGCAGTTATCGCCTGAGCACTTGCCATCCATGGCTCGCTGAAGGGCATCGCCCTTCCAGCCAAAGAGGTAGTCGCCGTGAATACCGTAGCCGGTCTTGTCTCCGAAACTCCAGTAGAACGGTTGCGATCCATCCTCGGGCCAGTCGGCCTTGTTGTTGAACTGCCTGGTGTCGAACATGATCTCGTACATGACCTGGGGGATCTTGACTGGATGCGTCGAGGGGCAGGCGCCGCCAGACTCGAAGGTGCCAGAGGCCGGATAAGAGATATGGCTCTTGTGATCCGGCGAATCGGTGTTCTTGCCGTCCCAGCAGGAAGGGAAAGTGACCGTCACACGCCAGCCACCGCCGCAGGGCTTGGTTGGGAATGCCTTGGTGTCGGCTCCGGTGCAAGGGGCACCTCCGAAGGGGCTCTGCTGCATGTTGGTCTCGCAGCGGAAGCAGAGACCAGAGGGAACACTGGTAGCCTTTCGGTTACCGGGATCACCGACAAGCATGCGGAAACCCTAGCTCGCGTTAGCGCTATTTCACTGCCGTCTCTCCTCTTATCTGGCCAACTTACCGGCTTGAACGCTGTGACCTTGGCGGCGGCTTGGTAGCCTCGGATGTAGTAAACGGTCATGCCAGCCTTGACGCCGAGACCCAAGTTGGCAACCTGCGGCACTCGCTTGAAGCTGCCGTTCTTGGCACGGAAGTATACGTTTCCTGTCCAGTAGTTCGAGAAATCCTCCGAGTACGTGCAGCTGGTGCATGTCGAATCGGTCGGGGGGTCGTGCTCGCCGGGCCTCATCGAGATGTTGAACGAGTTTCCACCGATGACCTGGTGCATGTGTTGCGACGGCAGCTGGCCAGGGTTGACCAGGGGATCAATGCGGTCGATGGTCAGCTGGGAGCAACCGAAGCGCATGAGTTCCTGCGCGGCGACGAGCTGCCCGGCCGCCAAGGCGGACACAAGAGCTTTCAGCATCATCTTGTCGTCCTATCACTATCGATTCAGAGACTTGACAGGAGTGAAGTATGGTATCGTAGCGGGCTACAGAAAGTTGGCTTGGCAGCTCTCTCGGTCGACTGAAGTGACGGAAAGGAGGGATGAGGTGGCTGACAGTCGAAGGAAAGAAGAAGCTTCAGGCACACGGCGGGATATCTTTAGCCATCCTTATATTCTGCACCAGTACGGGTTGGATTCCTTCGCCTGGGTAAATACGTCCAAATATTGTTGTCCTGAGACTATGCTGCTGTAGGAACGAACCAACTGCCGCTGATTGAATTAATTTATTTCCCAATCTGGGGGAATCTGGGGAGTTTAAGACTCGGCCTCTGATTGGGTGGGGCGGACTTATTCGATATGCTGGCGTGGACTTCAACCAGTACCGATAGGCACACGACCGCTCTCT
>FTAS01000156.1_pt1 | contig 8991 bp, 6 predicted proteins | sample 1639141 | NCBI WGS metagenome assembly FTAS01 (sample SAMEA3914812, study PRJEB12502) | metagenome | biome: forest; material: soil | place: Canada | collected 2011-07-07 | depth 0.1 m | reverse complement strand
GACCGCGGAGGCGGCGCTGCGGTGGGTGAACCACCACAGCCTGATGAAGAAGGAGCACGGCGACGCCATCATCATCGGCGCGAGCAGCACCAAGCAGCTCGAGGAGAACCTCGAGAACCTGGACAAGGGGCCGCTTCCCCAGGAGATGCTCGACGCCTTCGACGAGGGCTGGGAGATCGCCAAGACGGTTTGCAAACCGTATTTCCACTAAGCAGGCCGCGCGCGCAAGGCCCGGACGTGATCCAAGCTGGTTCGGTAACCTGTGGCTGTTTGGATAGGCCACCAAAGGGGGGATCTATGGGTTTAAAAGTTAACTGTGTTACATCCTCAGCCACTCCGAGCAGGCGTAGCATATTTGAAAAAAACGGAATCAATGCGACTAATTCAAGGCTGCCGCGTTCCATGCTGAACTATCAAAAGCTCATTTGCAAGCCTAGAGTTGACCAAGGAATGCCTTGAATATAGTCGTGAGCACGATGTCGCTTTGCATTCTCACACAATAACCACCTCTTCCAGAGGACTGCCGACAAAGTGAGCAGCCAACATTGTGGAAAACCCAATGCGACGGTAGGATCCCTCTCGACCCTCCGCCGGAAGAAGAACCAGGCCCGATACATACTCCTTTGATCCTGCTCTGTCCCGCATGACGTCTAGGCAGACGATTCTCTGCCCCTCCTGAATCTCGTCTAGCTCCTCGATGGTGTCCAGCGTAACGTAGCAACTTTCAACGCCGTCGCTCCCGACCATCTCCAGCCTATCATCCGGGTAATGCTTGGTTTTGTCCTTGATCCTCATCTCCGTGAAGTACCCGCGCAGCTTGACGTGGCCGCTCGAGACCGCGCCGAACGGGTCCTTCCCGGCCGGGACGCAGACGACCTCGAGCAGCTCGGCAAAGTGATGCGTGTCGGGATTGGGCGTCGCATCCGTGCCGAGGTACCAGACGACGGGGCCGGACCGCGACGCCCACGACCAGGACGGAGCAATATACGTGTTATGACGCCGGCTCGTGCACGTATCGTGGGCCTCCCACTGCAGCGAGAGGAGGAAGTTGTGCTCCCAGAGTCCGGCGTAGTACCTGCCCAGATACGGCGCGAGTTCCCGCGCGAAGCTGGCCACGGCCGGCAGCGTGTCGTCCGCGATGGTGATGCCGCGCGCGGTGTAGTCCTGGCTGGCCTCACGTAGAGCTGCCACAGATCGTCCCGCGTCTTGGCCGCGTCGTCGTCGTCGTCGTCGTCCCCAGCGTCGCGGGCCCGGAGCAGCTCGCGCGCCGCCCGCGCTTTCAAGCTGCTCTTGTCGGCGGGGATCCGCGAGCACTCGCACCGGGCGTGCGTGTCGCACTCGAAGACGATCTCCTCCTCTTCGGCCCAGAAGTGCAAGAGGCGCGGGGAGAAGAGGCGCTCCTGCATGCACCACGCCCGGCCGAACCACGAGGCGGTGCTGGAGGGCTTGGAGAACACGTACGCGTGGCTGATCTCCTCGCGGCAGTACACCGGGGGGTCGTCCGGGTGGAACGGATCGCGGATCGGCTCCGCGGCCGTCTTGCGGACGTAGAGATCCGGCCCGTGCGCGGCGAAGGTCACGTAGGCGTTGCCGTAGATCATGCCCATCCTCGGGAACTCGCGCTCCCAGTCGTCCCGGTCGTCTTGGACGATGCAGAGCGAGTCGATCCATAGGTAGGGTATCCCGAGGTGGTGGGCCAGGTAGATGGTCTGGATGATCACTTCCGAGAGCTCCCCCGGCGGTATGTGGTCCCTGTGGTGGTCTAGGTTCTCGCGCGTCGTCCGCAGCGGCGTCGAGTTGGCCCACACGTGGCTCAGCGCGGCATACCGGTAGGACCGCGTGGGATCCGTGTCTTCCAGCTGGGTCATCAGCAGAGACCTGCCCCCTCCCGTATCCTTCAGGGCTACGTGGAGCAGCCTTGATGGCAGTCCGGTGCTGACGCGGGAATTGCAGAGTTCGTGGTTTTCGTGGCAGTCATGGAGCCAGTCGAGCATCTTCCCGACGCACTCGTCGCCGAACACGTACTGGGCGATGTGCGGTGCTGTTCCAAAGGCCGCCCAGGGGCTATTTCCGCCTGGAAATGTATGAACTCTTAGTTAATCAAGGCTACTTTTACTCGTTTCTATGCTGGCCAGGTTGCCACAGATTCTCTTACCGGGAGGTGTGTAGAACTCCAGATCCCCAATCGGACGGTTCCTCGGCCGCGGAGCCTTGTCACAGGGCCACGGCCCTGCCATTAGATACACCGCGACGTATTTGTTGCCCGCGGCGAATCCGATGCTGACGAAGATGGCAGTTTCATCCACCTGTTTGGAATTAGCAAACTCCCCCACGTACTCCTCTACCCATGGTCGTTCCTCGAGCAGCGCTTTGAAGTCGGTGATATCGGGATGCGCATCGATCCAGCGGTGCGACGCCCAGCTATCGGCCCAGACGTATGCCTTTTTGTGGATGCCTTCGTATAAGATGGAGCAGAACCCACACTTCTCCGCGGAGACGGCGAGTTCCTTCAGCGTCACGAACGGACAGTACTGGTATCCGTAGTCGGCTCGGTATTCTGTGCTAGATCCATACGGTGGATGGATAAATCCCGAGCAAGTGCCTGGGAACGGGTCCTCCTGGCCGGGATGGATGATCAGGCTGCCGCCTGGGGTGTGGGACCTGTTGCTGGACCAGTCTGTCAGCCATCCTGCTTTTCTTTTTCTTTTCCGTTTTTGTTTTCCTATCACATTTGGTTGAATTTAGGGGCAATGACCAAGAGGCACCAACTCTTTCACGTATTCGGCCGAGTCGTACATGGTGAGCACGTCTCTCCCGTCGATCGTCTTCCGGGTCAGCGCGCCGTTCCTCATCACTTGGTTCATCATGCCGGGGGCTACGTGTATTTTCTTTTGAGCTCGGAACAGCGCCCGGCGCACTTCGTCCAGGGTAGGCGTGACATCCCTTCTCTGGGTCTCCGGGGGCGCATCCGAGGCCATACTCGATTATTTAAATTATGGGGGGATGGCAAGTTCTTGTTAAATAATCAAATCGTTCAACTTTTTTTTTTTTTGAGCTTCCTGCCTTCCACGCGGCCACGCCAGATAAGGGACGTCAGATGCGGACGCTGGGCGAGGTTTATGAACCGAGCTGCAGGGCACGCACGTGAATGGACGATGTAACGGCGTTTATATATATACACGGTACCCCCAAGTATTGGACCGCCTGGCTCGTCACAAAAAGTCCCGAAATCGAGATTGACGAGCAAGCCCGGATGAATACGGAGAACAGCAGATGATGATTTCCTCCTATAGCATCTCTACTAGCTGATGTGATTCGCCCGAAGCTGCAGGTACCAATCCGAGGTAGTTATTCCGTGGATGTCTAGAAAATCTACGACAAGGTTGGATTGAATAAAACTTGCACCACGACGAGGAAATCACGTTGCGAGAGTTACACAACTAGAGTGATCAACATATTACATGTATATTTCAATGCTCGGAGCTACTGAGCCAGGTATTCAAATTAGGAGTATCATTTACCCAAGACTCCAGGGCACTTTGAAGGGTTGCCAAAGGGATATCATCCACCAGAAAAGAAAAAAAAAAGTTAATGACACGAGAGAGAGCGATGAGCTACCCGCGGAGGTAGTTACCGTAGTTCGCTCTCCTCGCTTAGATTCCCACCACCCTGATCGTCACCGGTCACGAGCCCTGTGAAGCTAGCTTGTCTATTGCTGAGGAGCGGCGGGGGCGGGAGCGCCAGCGGCCGGCTCGGCCGGGTAGACCATGCCACCGGTGGACTGGTAGGGCTCCTTGACGCCGGTGGTGGTTCCGGCGCCGGCGGCCTCGCGGGCCTCGACCTCCTTGTCCGTCTGCACGAGTGTGCAGAGGATGCAGCAGCAGGAGAGAGCGATATCCGTGATGCAGTCGCCCTGGAGGTTGTACTTGGCGCGGGCGTCGGCGCGCTGCATCGACATGGGCACCCAGTGGAGACCGCAGCAGCCAGAGGCCAGGAAGAGGAGGCACTAAACAAGGGAGAAGGCGGTGTCAGAGTAGGGCCAAGGCAAGGCATATATATATATATATATATATATAGACGGACATGCGAGGGCATCACGGAGAACGTACGCTGGTGTTGATGGGCTCATATCCGGCCAGGGTGCCGTTCTTTCGGAGCCGGTGGTGGGTCTTGCCAAAGGTGACGCAAGGAAGGCAGTAGGTCAGGAGGCAGAGGTCGATGGGGTTGAAGCAGTCGAAGAAGCCGGAGGTCCATGGCTGGGCGTCGGCCGGAGACTTGGAGTTGATGTGCTCGCCGGGCTTGCTCAGGACCTCGTTCACCCTCTTCTTCCAGTCCTCGACATCCTGGTCATTGACCGCGCCGCCGGTGTTGTTCTGAGGGGCAGACATTATGCTCTAGTGTGTGATGAATATAGAAGGAGAATATAGAGAATTGGGGTATCTTTGTGGCAAGAAAAGAGACCGGGGGCCTTTGGACAGTCGTCAGCGAAGGAAAGATGATGGAAGAGAATCGAGAAAGAGTGTAACGAAGAGGACTGGAGATCAGAAGCTTCCGCAAAGAAGATGCGTCCGTGGGCATGGCAGCCCGTCTACGATTCGGTTTATGTACTCGGCATGCTTTGCATCTGAGCAAGTGACCCTCCCTCCAAGCCAAGAGAGCCGCACCGGCCAATCGCACAGCTAGCCCATGTACCCTCCGAGCGTGACTGGCCAAGGTTCGTTAGCACGGTGGCTTTGGTGTTTTCAGCTTCTCAGCCGCCTGAGATCAGGTATCGCCCATGCGGGGGTGCGGGAGATAATGTGGCAGCAATATTGATCATGGTATTGGTCCATCCAGAAAAGCCATGAAATTTTGGGACATGGTCGCTGCAGGTGGCGCTTTCAGCCCTGGTAAGTCTGGCACGGTAGTTTGTCCAAACGAGCATGGGGTAAGCCGTGCCAACGACGCGAACGCGAAGCTAAGCATGACAATATTTCCACCACCGGGGAGCGGACAGTTTTTCTTTCTCTCTAGTCCGAGGCTTATCACAAGGCAAATGGGCAATTCCTTTGGAAACTTGGAAGCCGCATGCTTGTCTCTCATCAAGCCACCCATGGCGAGTCCCAGAGAAAAATGAAACGAGAGATAGGCACGAGGACGAGATTTCGCACTATAAGTAGCAAAGGATTCGATTACACATCGCGCCGTTCCAAATCCCCTCCGCGGTCCTCAGCCCTGGCGTCGCTAGTTGAAAACATAAAGAAGCCAGGAAGAAAGAATATTCTTGGCTAGCTCGCACCCCTATCGCCAATCCAGGTGCCACGGTGAAAGTCAAATTGACCACGACGCTCGACATGACCGAAAAAGAGACTTGTGAGAGCGGCAGACAGATGACATGTTGGAGAGTTTGCCCCAACGAACCCAGGACGCCAAGCAGTACTGCATCGTAAAATGTCGCTCTTCGTGCGCCAAAAAAAAAAAAAAAAAAAAAGAAGAAAAGGCGTTACGAGGAATGCCGAACTTGCCGCCTCGCCGCCTCGATGCATGCACGCTTCGTCACGCTCAGTTCCTTCCTGCTCGCGTTCCTGGCCGCCGGCAAGACAAGGAGCTGTCTGCATGCAGGGAGGCTTGTGACTCGTTAGGTGAGTCTTTGCCGGAGCTTGGGGCCCCACGGCAGCTTGTAGGCGAACTCGGACAGCAAATAGCAGGGTCCAGAGCCGGGGGTAGCAAGGGACCCCAAAATTTAGATCTGCCGCTCTTCGAGCTTAAAATGAGCCCTGGAATTTTTTCATGGGACTAAACGAGTTATTACAGTACCTAACTTTTTTTCTTCTTTTTTCTATTTCGGAATTTTGCATTGGGCGCCGCCATCTTGGATCTCAGGCTGGCTCTCGCTTTGGTTTGGCGTAATCAGGGTCGGAAATGAAATCTTACATCCCATTGCAGGTTCATGTCACAAAAAGGATTATCATCTCCCTCGAAGATTACCTCGCCACGTGGCAGGCAGAGGTGAAACAATCGAGGGACAGTACATGAGCTTCTCACGGACTCTCACGCCCGAAATAGTTACACGCCTAGAATCCCCACCAGTGCCGCCTTACCTGAGCCAGTGCCGAGCTACCTGAAGTTCTCCATTCTGGCTGGGTCCACTTTGCACTAGCAATGTTGGAGCCCTCCCGCCAACTAAATCAGGTACCTTACCTAAACATCCTGACCCGTATACCAGGGTTAGGGTTGGGCGGAGGTCCTACGACCCTCTCGCCTACTTCGGAATAATGTGTAGGTATCTACATAGGTATTTATGGTATTAGTATTCCGTAGATACTCCTTCCGTCTGATCTTTCTCATATTCAACAAAAATTAGGTACTTGGCCATCAAGTCGGACACCGGTTGTCGCCAAGTAAGTGGAAGGGTGTTGAGTTCATCAACGGGCTTCAAGAACAAGCTCTCATAATCACGCCCGTTGTGGATCATATATAGCTAAGGTTTCGTAAAGACTATACTTTGTTACATGTAAATAAACTGTTCCCGCTGCAGTTTTCGAGACTTTCTTGCTACTGGTGGAGTATCATGTTTATTTCGGTTTGTTATTCGAAGACGGCAGCGGTCTTGTCAGTCCCATCCAGTTACGCTGCAAAAGATCTTGAATTGGATCAATATAGTCCAATGGCTGCCCCAGGCTAAGACTGTCGAGTTTCCGAACCACGTTACTTAATATAAATAGGAGGCTCTGGCTATTGGAAATCTTACTGTTAACCTACTCTAAAGGAGGGAAGTAAAAGTGGCTCTGAGTTGCCCTGTTAATGGATTTCGTAGTAAGATATATTCTCTATTGTCATGTTTCAGGGCAGAGCATAAAGTTGAAATGGACTCAGTTATCACCAGTGATCAGTTATATCTACGCGGTAAAAGAATCCGAGAAGAAAGGGCGGCGAGGTGACTTGAAACCCAGTCTACGGTGGACTGAGGTCGTTCTCAACGTGACTTAATTCCGGTTCCCAACCACCATTGGACATGACCAGTCCCAGGACCTCACACACTGTACGACTGTGAATATAAATCATTCCGCTCTATCTAAATAGTTTGTCTGCCACCTACACTACCATTGAATACAGCTTTTATGATAGTTGAGAACTAGAGCTGAAGTTGGCAAACCAAGTTGCATTTGTCTGAAAACTGAAGCTACTAGAAATTGTGAACTCTCTTTCTCTATTGAAAACTATCAAGGCGGAGAAACTGTTAACGATACAGACTCTAATTGCAAAGGAATTCCTGATCATTATCGATAAGCGTTGATACCTAGATCCACGGAGTTAGATATTGGCATACGAGATTATTTTCCCGCATCATCCATAAATACTCTCACCGAGGGGTCTTAACCCCCATAACACCATCGGCTCGGAGACTATCGCAAGACTTACCAGGAATATATTCCCTGCACGTGAGTGCAAGCCTCTTTGCGTTTAACCGCCGACCACGTACAAACCCACCTCGCATGATCCCGAGGACTTGGCCCGGGACTTTAGACGGTAGCTATAGCAGGCGGATGCCGCGATCCCGAAAATCCCCAAGGGCACATCACTGCTGTTCAGATGAATACTCGCTATAATGGAGATGTTAATGCTTCCCGTGTCTCATGGTTAATCACTTCGCACAATTGCATCATCTAGGCTGGAGAAGCTGGTGAAGCGTTCAGATCTCCTGGAGGACGACGATAAGTCTGAGCCCCATGTAAACATTGATTGAGTTCTTGTGGTACACAGTAAGATAAGTAAGAGCATCAATTGATGGAAAGGGCTGTTTATCAGGGCGGATATTGGAACTGATACATCCAGCTGCTAGTTTGGTATGGCAGAAGTGCTTCTTGCTGGCAAATGAAAGCATGAGATCCTTACGAGTTATTTCTTGCCATTTTCTTCTTTAAATCAAAATCAACACTGCCCGGACATTAGGTATTTCCGGAGGGGAGCACCACGAGGAGTGCCACGAGGGGAGACAGAGGTGATGGGATGCGGGAGAGTGCCGATGGGTACAATGGTACGGAGATCAAATAATTGCCCGGCAATGACTTGGATAACTTCCGATGCGTCGAAACGTAACATCGTCGAGGCCATGGAGGTGAATATCGACTTGGCCATACTTCTAACCCCCCCCTATTCTGCAGTGCCAAGACAGGAGCGACTGGAACTTGGATTCTGGCGAGCGAACGTACAGTACTGTACAGGTCCTCCCACGCCAAGAAGATTTCATTGGTACGCATCCGCGGTGCAATCATGGAACAAAAACATTCCGTGATGGGCCTGAAAATCTCCGACGCCAGGAGACGCTGGTCAGGGTCTGCTTGGCGGCGGCAAGGCCCAAAGGCTGCGTGGTGGGAGCACCGACTGGAGCTGATCAGGGATGATCCAAATAGCCAGCGTCTCCGAATCCCAATCAGCGATTTAGACTGAAGGGCCTCTCTTCAGTCTCTTTTCTGAAGGGAGGATCTACCACAACCTTGACATTGGCCCAACGGGAATAAAACCCCACGCAGAGCCAGATACGAACCAGACTATGGATCGCGGGCAGAACAAACGTGGGAGAGTCGCTCAATGCTTGGCACTCTCATGCGACCGCAGAATTGAACAAAACTCCAAGACATCGTGGATGATATACTAGACAGAGGGCGACGACAGGAGAAGAAGGATTTTGGGGGTGGGGCGCCGCTCAAGTCGAGAGAGGCGCGTTGCCGCTTTGACGGGGAGATCTGCGATCCCCGACGTCGAGGGCGTTAATATCCAATGAGACCAGCCCGATGCGAGCCGCAGAGCGTAACAGCGACGACGATTAACAAGCCTTTCCAATGTGCATTGACCCGCCCGAACGCCCAAACATGACCTACCAGCCGTTAGGGTACGCACGCCATGCGCGTCATTCAGAGGGCAAGATGGTGGTGGGGGGGATCAGGTACGCTCGCAGTGGTATTTTCAGGCTATTTTAATATGGAACGAGGATGGAACGCAGCACACAGT
>FTAS01000113.1_pt1 | contig 9406 bp, 7 predicted proteins | sample 1639141 | NCBI WGS metagenome assembly FTAS01 (sample SAMEA3914812, study PRJEB12502) | metagenome | biome: forest; material: soil | place: Canada | collected 2011-07-07 | depth 0.1 m | reverse complement strand
TTTCCCCCCCCCCCCCCCCCCCCCCTTTCTCCTAGCTCATCTGCCTCTACCCCCTTATAGCGGAGGACTTGTCTGACTTCATAAACTCCCCTGCCCGCATCCGTCTCCTCTTCCACAGCGCTCTTCCAAACTCATCCAGGCCTGGCGTTCCTCCCGACATCCTCCTTGCCTGTAGACATAATCAGGCGAGACATACCCACTGGGGATCCTACTGCAATGGTATCCGTGTCTTCCCTTCTGAACCCGGCACCGTCCGGCGCATCGGCGTTCGCAAGACTTCATCCGAGCTCCAGTTCTTCTTCCTCTCCGGCTTGCTCTTCGGCGGACGAAACGCTGCTAGACATCCAGTTGAGCGTGATGAACAAGCCCAAGATGCCCAAGGAGTCGGCCAGCTTTACCAAGTCACGGCCCAAGGGCGTCGTTCACTTCCTGCCCTACGAAGCTCTCGACCCGGACTCGCTGTGCGAGGTCCGCAAGTTTCAAGTCTATCCGCTCGGAAGCATCCACGAATGCTGCCGTCACATCCCCTACAACAGTGGCAAGAAAGACTTTTACGAGAAAACGGGCCGTGAGAGCTTCGAAGGTAAGCAGGCAAACCGCGCAGAACCTAACCTCCCGGTTCTTCCATCTCTGGCAAACCTGGTGGCATCGAAATTGACTGACTCGGGCTCTGCAGTTTTCCACTACGATTTCAAGGTCCCCGGGGACGACACCGACTACACGGTCATGTGGGACTACAACGTCGGTCTCGTTCGCATGACGCCATTTTTCAAATGCTGCAAATACTCCAAGGTTGGTTTTGCACCAGTATGCGTGCAGAGAGGGCAAGAGGAGACTGATATTCTGACACGCTCTGGTAGACCACTCCGGCCAAGATGCTCAATCTCAACCCGGGCCTCCGCGATATCACCCACAGCATCACAGGTGGCGCCATTGTCGCTCAAGGTAAGATTCGAGCTTCCTTCCCAGATCACGCCAGAATATACCTATATAGAGTAGCCAGGCTTCGTTGAGTTGGACGGCTCGAGGCGTGGACACGAGGAGCTAACACTCGAACGTTTAGGATACTGGATGCCTTACAGGTGCGCCAGAGCCGTTTGCGCCACTTTCTGCCACCACATAGCTGGTGCGCTGATCCCCATCTTCGGACCCGACTTCCCCGCCGATTGCATCAATCCGGACATGCCCGGCTACGGACGCATGATCATCGATCCGGGGATCGTTGCGGACTCGACCCGAGACGCCGAAAAGTTTCGCCACATGTTCATGGCCCGCAGCATCGGCGTTCGGCCTACCTCCAGCCCCCAGCGGGACGGCCGATCGATGCCATGCCAAAGCAATCCATATACCCCGGCCTATCGTTCCATGCCCGCGTATGCTCAGTTTGATCCTCACAGCCGACTTCTCGGAAAGGGGTTCCCCGGCCCGGCCAGCCCCTACGGCAGCGACACCGACGTGGACACGGGCATCGACGAGTACAGCCCTGGTCCGACGGCCAGCGGCTCTCTGATGCCGATCAGCCTATCTCAGGTGCGTGTTGCCGCCCAGACGGTCGCCGTGCCTTCACCCGCACTTTCTTCAGCATCAGGCTGGGCAACGGGGAACTCCGGCCATTATCACACACAAGCTACCTATCCGCCGGACCAACGACTGCCGTACCAGGAGCAGGCCTGTCTGTACGGCCCCAACGCAACTGCAAACCCCATTCTCACCGCCATTCCCCGGGCAGCTAGTCTGAGCCACTTCCACAACCACCACCACCAGCAGCAGCAGCAGCAGCGGCCACATCAGGAGCAATACCAGCAACCACTCCATCCAAGAGAGCGACACTACAATGTATACCAACCCCCTGTTCCTTCCCCTGAGGCCATCCACCCCTCTCTCCGACAACAACAGCAACAGCCTCTCCTCCCACCGATTGCAGAGTACCACCCCCCGCTTCTCCTCCCTCCCACGACCCAGCCCCCGCAGCCTCCCACCACGCCCGCCGCGCAGAACAACACGCGCGGCCTCCTCTCCCATCCACCGCCGCCGCCGCCGTGGCACCTCAGCAAGCGCGCAGCAGACGGCAGGGGCGCCGGCGACGACGCATACGACGGCGACTCGAGCCAGAGCGCGAGCCCGGACACGGCGTCGATGACACCGCCCTCAACGGCGGCGGAGCGCGAGGAGCCGCTCGATCTCGCCGCGGCCCGCAGCGGCGTGGACAAGAACGCCGCGCTGCTGCTGATGCACCTCAGCGTGCGGGACGCGGTGCCCGGCGAGGAGGGTATGCGGAGGCAGAAGGAGATGCCGAACGCGCCGACGCGCGCGCACGATCGGATCCCCAGTGCGGATATGGCTGCTGCCACAGCGCCGGCGGCGGCGGAGAGCCCGGCCCAAGGGAGGACTGCGGTGTTCAACGCGGCACTGTCGGGGGCTGGTACACCGTGGCATGGCGATAGGCATAGTCGGAAGCGGCGCAGGGCTTCGTCTATGTGAGAGGATAAAAGTTGGAGATCCAGTCAGGCTATGATTTCCCGGGGGGGCAGGGAGAGATAATAGGGGTTATTAAGGGAGGTGATCGAGGCGGAGTCGTCTCTGGGAAGCCAAAGCCATGTCAAAAGGAGACAGCACTGGAGAATTGCATGGATATTTGAAAAACCACGAATTCTCAGGGGATTGTTGGCGGGACAAGAGCAGAAAGACGGGGAGGGCAGACTGTGCAAGGCAGAGGAGATGGCTGGAATCATGATTAATGTCCAAGTTTCTCCTATTTTTTTTTTTCGTAGTTTTTCTTATTTCGTTCCATTTTCCATAGGAATTTCGTTCTGTTCTACTCAAACCTAAGTCAGCCATGGCACCAGTCTGGATCATGACGAAGAAAGATTGAGCAGTCTGATTCAGGAATTCATGAACTCTATCTCTCAGTTGTTAGAACTCCTGCCGCGAGATCTTGACTATCACACACATCTTCACTGGTCCGGCCCACTCTGGGCTCTGGCTTTGACAATCCGGGTATCATTAATTTTGCTATCTCTTCTCTCTGGGATGCATCGCCCCTGGGTCGGCTCCCTCGTTCGCTAGCAAGTCCGTGAGTGGTGAGTCGTTCGCTTCGCTCGTACACATGCAACATCGAGTTTTTTAATCCTTTCCCTCTAATTCGTGAAATCATGCCACACCCACTCGGACCAGCAATGCGATCTCTTACTTACTTCCTCCCTTCTCCGCGGCCTTCTTCATCTTGAAATCCTTCACCCAGGCCTCGGCCTTGGCCTTGGGCACGACAAAGATCTTGGCCAGCTCATCCACGATCTCGACGTTGCCCGTGCTGAGCACCTTGAGCAGCGGGACCTTCTTGCCAATCTTGATGAGACCGCCCGAGACGGTCTCCATGTAGCACTCGACGCCGTTGGTCGAGTATGCCTCCTCGCGGTCCCACGGGAGGGGAAAGACGTAGCCGAAGTGCTGCTCCAGGCTCTCGGTCTCGCTGAACGCCTTGATGAAGTCGCTCTCCAGGTCTGTCGGGTACAGCAGCACGGTGGGGAAGCTGAGGTGGCTCTTGGGGTCGCTCGGATCGGGCAGCATCTGCATCTTGACGTCGCCCATCTCGGGCGGCTGCTCCGTCATGCGGGTGCGGATGCCGCGCGCGCGGATCGCCGCCCACAGCAGCATCTTCTCTCGCTTCTGCTGGGCGAGGAGCTTGACCTCCTTCTCGTTCTTGGCCTTGAGGACTGCGTTCTTGGTCGCAACCTCCTTCGCGAGGGCCGTCAGCGCGGCGTTGCTGCGGTCGATCTTGAGGCCGCGCGCGCAGGCGTCGTCGGCGTCGGCTAGCTTTCCGAGGGCCAGGAGCGCGCGCGCGGAGCGGTAGAAGGCCTTGACGTTGGCGGGATTCAGGCGCAAGGCGCCGGCGCAGTCGAGCGTGCAGCTGCGGTAGTTCTTCAGCTCCAGATGGCAGGCGGCGCGGTTGACGTAGAGCAGCTCGAGCAGGGCCGTCTCGCTCGCAACCTCCTCCGGCGAGTCAAGGTCGTAGGCCGGGTCCTCCAGCGACTGCAGCTGCTCCGGCCGCGGGGGATCGCCTTTGGCGCGTCGCCTCGACTCGGCCACGAGCACGTTGATGCCGCTCGAGTAGAACTCCTTGGCATCCGCCCAGCGCTTCTCGCGGAAGCACTCGTTCCCTTGCTCTTTGAAGTTAGTAGCATTCTCCAGCGGGGTTCCCTCGTAGGCGAGTGCCTGCAGCGCGGCGATGTTCTCGTTGTCGTCGGCGTCCATCTCCGTCATGAACAGCGGGTGCTGGTTCAGTTCCTCGAACACCTCGTCCACCGTCCTCTTGCTGTTCATCGCCAGCACGGGCGGCAGGCTGGGCGCGAGAGTCGATGGGCCGCCGTTTCCATCCGAGGACGACTTGAGCATCTGCTCCGTCCCCTTTATGATCTCATCCATCTTTGCGTCCCGAATTCTGTTGCTACTCTTTCTGCTCGCGACAGCCGCAAGTGGGGTTTGGAAGAAGCAATGATGAAGCGGGAAAAAAGATCTGGGAATTTCACCTAGATGAAACCAAAGCTGTACGGAGGGGAAGAGGAAATAAATAAATGAGGTCACTCCCCTGGCCCTTGGAGTGAGTTGTCTCGTTTTATGCTCCCTCCGAGGATGCGACTTGAAGGAGGCAAAAAAAGTGGTGTCAATGATGAAGGCTGTGGATGAAAAAGGAAATCTAGTTGTGGCGCTACAAAATTTCAGTTTCGGGAATTTCTCACTTTGTTGTTGACTGGTGGTTTTGCCAGTTAAACTTAAGGTGAAATGGCTAATAAATGCAAGGCATCCTGTAGAATTTTTTTTTTAAAAAAAAAAAATGAGTAAGGCAGTTATTAGTACCTGAGGCAAGTTCAAGAATTTTGGTGCCCTGGAGCGACTCGAAATCAACAAAGTAATGGCAAGAGCCGAGAATATTTTCCCACTTCAACCTGGGCAACAAGCATCAGTGGGACACGTCAATTTTGCTCAAGTTTCCCACTTACAGGTCTCCAACATACCTTAGTCATTGAGCTCCAATTTATACCTCTTCTGTTTTCCAGTTTGTATACTATAAAACAACTAACGGCCCGAGGGACTGGAGTAGCTTTCAAGAATACTAATATATTCGTCAGCCAAAAAAAGAGAAGAAAAAACGGATTAGCTCAATGACGTTATCTCTCCTGGCCATTGTGTCCCAGCGAGCAGGGGATAAACTTATTGAGTATTTTTTTTTTCTCTAAAAAGGGGGAATGTCAACAACAAGTCGAGACAAGACACCTGGCATCAGCTTAAGTATTCACATCTCAGAGTCAGGTAGTTAGCTGCGCCCAATTAATTCCTTCTATTTGATATTGCATAACTTCATTGAACAACACCCAATCCCGGAGGGTATCATTCGCGCTGGTCTATACTCTTCAAGATGAGAAAAAAAAAGAAGGACCAAACCGCCCAGCCCTTAAACCCTATTTTGCCGTACATGTCCGTCTCTTCGTCGGACTGTTCCATGGCAAGAAAATACAGGAGAAAGAAGTGTAAGTCTGTAAGCACTCTGCGCCGCACCGCCTCCTATTATTTCCATTCCAATGTGTACTCAGCTCAGCTGGGAAGCTGCAAAAAAACCGCCAATGCATTGTAACGCCTTGCCTAGTAGGCGCTCTGTCTATCGAGTCGTACTGTCGTCGTTGATGATTGAAAATCCCTGTCCCTGGCTCCGTTCATGGGCCAGTAATGAGAAGAACCTGACCCGTCTCTTCGAAATTTTGTTGACTGGCTGGGCTGGTTCCCCCTTTCCGATGCTGCCGTTGTAATCTAGGCCGAATGTTTCGTGGTGCGAAAAGGGCTGGTGCTGATAAAAACCACCAAAGTTGTTGGCTGTGTGTTTTGAGAAATGTAAAAAAAAATAAAGTAAAAAAAATAGAATTCAAAAGAATTCCCTCTTTGCTTCCCCCTACTCTAGGTCCTCGTATTCATCGATCTCAGACACCGTCACCACGGTTGGTGTCTTTCCCACAGGGGGGTAACCGCACTCCTCGGAGGTGTCCTGCTCCTTCTCGCGCTTCACGCTGAAGCACTGGACGGAACCCAGCACGGCCACGACGGCGCTGGCATACCACGCCAGGGCGGTGCAGTCCATCTTCTTGCCGGCCGAGTAGAGGTAGCCGGCGACCGGGGGCGCGACCATGCGGCAGGCGGCGCCGGCGCTGGCGGCCAGGCCGTTGACCTTGCCGAGGACGGCGAGGGAGGGGGTGGCCTCCTTGATCAGGATGAGGAGCAGCGGGTAGACGAGGATGGAGAAGAGATTCCGCACCGTCAGGCAGAAGTAGATGGCCGGGTAGAGCAGCGAGTCGGGCACGTGCAGCAGCTGCGGGACCAGGACGTAGGCGATGGGGTGCAACACGGTGACGAGGAGGAAGAGCCGGTACACGCCGATCCGCTCCGCCATGACGGGGAAGATGACGGCCTGGACGAAGAGGCAGATGACGCCGTTGACGGCCATGATGACGCCCACGGCGCGCACCGAGAGACCCAGCCCGCCGGGGGAGAAGAAGGGGTCCAGCCCGGCCGCGGCGGACGACAGGATGGAGCTGGCTGGGGCGGCGCGGGTGTCCTCGAAGAAGATGGGGAGGAGATGGTCGTAGGTCATGCAGTGGTACGTGAAGATGCAGAGCGCCACGATGACGGCCATGATGTCCCGGGAGAATATACTGAATCCCTGGCCCTTTCCGAGCTCCTTGTTGTGGCCGGTCGAGTCCGCGTCGTGGGCTTTGATCGACCCGTAGTTCTCGTCTCGGAAATCGACCGCGGGCCGCTTTATGGCGTCCGACGTCTCGATGAGGGGCGTCTCCTCCGAGATGAACGTGTCGTCCGGTAGTTGGACGCGGGGCTGCATGTCGGGGTGCGTCTCTTCCAGCAGGAAGTACCCAAGGAGGATGCTGACGAGCAGCATGCCGGCGCACATCAGGTTGGGAAGCAGGTAGGGGAAGGTCTCAAAGATAGTGCCTCCGAACGTCTCCGGCCAGGCTAGGGAAGGGTCTGCGAAAAGGCCACCAATGGCGGGGCCGATGATGGTACCAATGCTCCAGACGAACGGCACTATCCGAGAGATTCAGTGTTAGCACAGTCGAACAAGAAACCAGGCGGACAGACGTCATCGTAGGATACGACGTACTTATGGAATATGCGCGTGGCTCGTGTTCGGGCCGAGTCACCAGCTCGCCGACCATAGTCTGGATCACACCAATATTGCCGTTCAGCAAGCCGCCGACGGCACGACCAAAGAGCGCTACCCAGAGGTTCGAGGCGAAGCCCACCACGATCATGCTGAACATGGTGCCAATGCATCCCACCAGCAAGACGGGCTTCCGGCCGATGCGATCCGACAGGGAGCCCCAGAAGATACCGACCAGAGCTTCCGTCAGGGAGAAGGCCGAGATGAGCAGGCCCGAGTAGAAGGAGGCGTCATCCTCGCTGCCAATCTCGAACTTCTTGACCAGGGCCCAGGCGTACGGGTAGATGGAGGTGAGAGCAACAGGCTCGGCGAGACGGACGATGGCTGAAAAGATGTTAGCAAACCGAAAAGCCAAAGAATAGGAAAGGGCATCAAGCCGAGAGTCTCTGCAGCTCGGATAGAGTTCTACATACCGAGCAGGAAGAGCTGAAGCGTAGGAAAGGCGTCCGGATCACGGACGCAAGCTTGCCTCTGACTTGTTCGAGCCATATCGCGCTGCGTCGACTCTGAAAACCTACGACAGACTTTTTTGACACAGCAGACAGACACGAGGCTGGAACAAGAGCCAGGTGTTGTTGGCTTGTGTCGGAGGCTCCGGGGGGGCAGTCTTAGTTCTCCGGGACAGGAACGAGAACACGAGTTTCAAGAGCGAGGGCTGGCACGGTCCGGTAGAGGAAACCGCAGGCGTGTGTCTTGGAGACCAGGGGGGAGGGAAAGTTTGGATCGCGAGGAAGAGATACGAGGAGGGGAAGGAGAAACAATATCCAAATTCGGAGCAGGTGGCTTCTCTATTTAGACCTACCGACGTACGTAGGGCCGACGCAGCTGGAGGTATGTCTGAATGCGTCCGCAAGGTTTTGATGAAATCAACCAGGGTACCTCTCGGGAACCGTTGCAACTCTGTTTACCTCAGATGCAAGATGGCCAGAAGGAGGGGGGGAGAGGGAGGGAGCGGCAGAGGAGGAAACGGCGGGACGAAGCAGAGATAAGAAGACGGGACAGGAGAGGTGTACGGGGGGTGTGTCTAAGTGGAGAGAATGCTTGCACCCGGGAGGCAGATATTGAATTTACGCCGTATAGCAGGAGAAAACCGTCCGCATTCGGGGCGAGGGGACCGGTGGACGGAGTAAAGGGGTGTGATGCTAGTAGAAACCCGTTTCCGGCTTCTAGAACGGGCCCCTGCTGAAGTAGGTACAATACTCAGGGATCACAACTTAACTAATAAAATACTACTGTACCAGCTACGTAGTCTTTCCGAATAGCAAGAGGGACAAATTAAGCTAGAAAAAATTAAGCTATCGCCTAGCTCCCTGGTCAGAGAGAGAGAATGAGACAAGGAGGGTAGTGACCCGCGTGCGTCTCTCGTGTAATACTCTACGTGCGAAGATCGTCAGTGGCCACACACTTTACCGCGGTAAAGAACGGCTCAGGTAAAAATCTTATTGACAGCCCGGGAGAAGGCCGGACGAAGCATAGAGCGAGGCTAGAAGCAAGAAGACCGCGATGAGCACGCGGCGAGGCGCAATGGAAATATGCTCAAGATTCAGCATGGTCTCTTTCTGTACGTACTCAAGTACAATAGGCCGGCGGAAGTGAGGAACAGAAAAGATGAGATGGCCAGGGAAATCATGACGATAACTATCGGCATGGTTTTCCGAATGCCGAAAACGGCGAGACAGGCGAGAGCCAGAGTCAGGTCGAACTGGATCGCCTCGACCAGCTTTTCCCCCTCCTCTTCGGGCTGAAGAGATAAGAACAACAAGATACAGTAGCTAGTAGCCAGAAGAAAGGGATACCTCGGGGGTTTCTTAGTCTGCGCGACTCCACCAACAGCGCCTAAAGTATGGATGGTCCGGGGCGGCATTTAGTGAGTCCTAGCTTCTTGCATGGCCTGCATGGCTTGCATGGCACGCATGGGTGACGGACACACGGGCTGTTGCGGCGCTGCTTCTTAGCACGACTCGTTATTAGTGTTCCCGAACCAAAAAGACCAGGGAGACCAGGGAAACCAGAGGTAGAAGGGGGCGAAATCAGTCCGGTTCAGCCAATCCGAGGATCGGTCGAGAACGGACAATTCGAATGAGTTATCTCATTGAAATCGGTGATTGGTTGGGCCGGGAATCTCTTCAGCACTTCTTGACAACTGTTTATCGAATACTCCGTAGTCTAGCCAGCTAATAATTT
>FTAS01000155.1_pt1 | contig 9753 bp, 12 predicted proteins | sample 1639141 | NCBI WGS metagenome assembly FTAS01 (sample SAMEA3914812, study PRJEB12502) | metagenome | biome: forest; material: soil | place: Canada | collected 2011-07-07 | depth 0.1 m | reverse complement strand
TGTGAATCTCCCCAACTCCCCAAGCCATCTCCACCCGAGCCGCAGCGAGCCGTAGTGAGCCGCTGACGGCAGCCCCTTCACTCTTCTCAATTGGCGCCGAATGCTGGATCCTATGGATATGCTTTAGAGAAGATTCAACCAGGGTCAGGAGCGCGCTTGGTGTCAAACACTGCGATTCTACAGTACATACAATATACTGTACGTGTACGGTCGGGAGAGGTACATAGAGACGTTTGAGACATCGACCTGCCTCTTCCTCCACCTTGTTGCTCTCACGCTCTCTTGTTCTATTTCTACCGAACCACGAACGAGGCGACTCTCGCACAGGGATACAAAATGGATCTCCCCGTCATCAATCTTGATCTCTTCCTCACGGAGCCGGCAGACTCGCCTGCGGTTCAGGAGGAATGCAAGAAAGCGGCCGATGCCCTGATTACCTATGGCGCTCTAGTCCTACGCGATTCCCGAGTCTCGGAGGCAGATAATTCGAACTTCCTGGACCTCCTAGAGGACTATTTCGCCCAGCCCGCGGAGGAACTCAAGAAGGACGAGCGGCCGGAGCTCAGCTACCAGATCGGGGTGACTCTCGAAAATACCGAGAAGCCGAAATGCGCGGTGGATGAGCCGTGCCTGGGGGTGATCGAGCGACTCGAACCAGCCGAGCGGCCGCTCGATATATCTGGCCACCAGCCTGACCCAAAATGTAGATTCTTCTGGCAGATGGTGACGAAACCGCCATATGAGACAAAATTTCCCGGACTGAACGCGGATAACATCACGCCGGCGGCACCGCACATCAAGGAGCGATGGCCGAACACAATGAACCAATGGGGGTTGTCCATGAAGAACGCGTACGTAGCGGCCTTTCAGCCTCGTCCAGCGCTTAACCCTTTAGCGCGACGCGCAGCACTGACTTGGGAGCAGGGTTGAGGGTCTCACGGAAATGCTAGCGGTTGGCCTTGGCTTGCCCAGCAACACCTTCAGAGATGCAGGCAAATATGGGTAAGTGCAGTATCTCTCCTCGGGATGGTCGCTCGTGGATGCATTACATTCACCGCACAGGTGCCTCTGTCTCCATGGCTTGCCCACCGCTGACGCCGTCAAAATCTAGGCCTCACCTTCTTGCTCCCACTGCAAGCGACTTGGTCAAGTACGGGCAGATGAACACGATCCTGGCGGGATTCCACACCGATCTCAACTTCTTGACCATCCATGGCCGCTCGCGCTACCCCGGACTGCACATCTGGGCGCGTAACACAGGCAAGCGCATCGCGGTTAAGATTCCCCAGGGCAACTTCCTGCTCGTCCAGGCCGGGAAGCAACTGGAGCACATCACGGGCGGGCTCGTCAAGGCGGGCTACCACGAGGTTGTGGTGAACCAGGCTACTGTCGATACCATCGAACGGCGCAGCACAGACTTCCCGGATCGGCCGCTGGTACGCATCTCCTCGACCTTCTTTTGGCATTTGTCGTCGGACTACGACTTGACTCCGATCCCCGCCCTCGCGGACGCAGCGCACCGTGTCAGGATCGACCAGGTCAATCTCGGTAAAGACGAGGGAGAAGAGGTAAAATACCCGCCCATGAAGGTCGGGGAACAGGTCCAGAGGTAAGCTCGTCCTAGGTTGGCGATGACTGATGCATCCGCTGATCGCGAACTGCAGTGAGCTGAAGCACATCGCTCTGATGGCTTGATGACTCGAGAGCCAGGTGGCTTGCCGGTAGAAGAAGGCTGCTTCGTGCAGCACCTCATTTGCTGTCCCGGGCTGCTTCTCCGCCGTCCGGAATAGACACCAAGCCAAGGAATCGACAACCCGCTCATTCCATCATTCGATGACACGGGGTCCACATCGGCGGAAGGAAAAGGAATTAAGGGAATTTAACAAGTACGGCCGAGAGCAGCACCGCATTCTTAGTGAGCGCGAGACATCAGAGCAATCTGCTACTTGGTTGAAGCGGCTGGCCAGTGCAGTGTCTGGTGTGCAATATGATGTGATATTATCCTTTCATGGCCCATGGCGAGTTACGAGCCTATATGATGCAAGATTCTGGGTGAAACCCAGTTTCCCAAGCGAGCCTACATGACCTATAGTAAACGCAACGAGAGCCTCGTCAGCACGTCCAAGCTCTGGCGCGGTAGAACTGCCGTGATTCTTGCAGAGAAGGCGTGCGGGTCAGTCACCCAGAGGCGCGGCACTTGTATGGGAAACGTTTTCGTACGGTAGGCAGTTTGAAGATTATCGTACTGGAGTCGCGTTACCGCATCACGGCTTTCTTCGATCCCACCCACCAGGGGTGTTTCCTGGTGAGAGACGAGACCGAAGGCCTTTGTAAGCGACGGCTAGAAGACGGCCTAGGCTATGTTTGCGCAATTGGAAATTCTCTCTTCGACTAAGCTCCAAGCCACCCCGAAGCCACCGTTCAAGCCAATGAGGTCACTCAGGTACTGTGAGTTACTCAGGTACTGCGAGTTGCTCAGTCAACTACTACCGAGAGTCCTCGTTTCCCGCATTGAAACCAGAGTTTCTCAGTGCTAACGGTATTCCTATCCAAGAAAGGAAGAAAAAAAATTAAATTGGGTCGATCCAATTCGCGATCGTGTCGTCCCAGTCCCAAGGAGGAGGATTAATAAAACTAGATCTTGAATACTGAATGAATAACCTGCTCAGCTCGCAAAAATGCGATGCTACTTCGTCCACACTCGTCCATCTCCCAATAATACTGTAAAAGCGTGGAGAAGAATCGAAGAATTGGAGAGTCGAGGAAAGAAAGATACTTTCCGCGGTGGACGTATGGGCGGCGCCTTCCCCGCACCCAGAACCGTGGAAGGCCGTGGTCTTCTCACAATTTAACCTTAGGCCCTGGCTGGTCGTGCACGGACCAGGTGACGAGCGATAACGCCATTTCAGGTGAAAAGCAGCAAAGCGATTTCGCCGCATTTCAAGGCGGTAAGCAGGAGTCAAAGTGGGGAATCCAGCGCTGCATTTCGCCATCGGAAGGCGAAAGTCACAGAGAATCGAGGAAAGCCGCTACAGGAACCCCAGCCGCATCCTCCCCTCGACGAAGATTCGATATCGTATCGGATGACGGTGAAGAAATTATACCTCAGAAGGGTCTCTTCTTGGATAGAGTTGAATTACGGAGGCAAAACCCCCTGGCCAGACTCGCTGCCCGCGGTGCAGAGACCATCGCGTGGTTTATTGCTTCTTCGGTCGTCGTCGCATCGTTGCTAGCAAAAACCGACTACCGATTGCGAATCGAGCGTAACACATTGCGTGCCCCTTTCGTACCACAGAAATAATCCCTTCGCCTCGCAGAAACTTGCTACCGTATGCGCACAATCCCCTGACCGCTTCGTCAGACGGTATATGAAGGGTTATTGTTACGGAGCTGTCGCTTCGTTTCTTCCGCCAGCCGAGCCTCTCTGTCTCGCTCTCCCAATCCTGCCCTGCCAGCACGCCATCGCCCTGAAGTCTCACCCCGAGCCCTGCGACCCGGCTCCTCCCCCCCTTAATGGTACAGGCACCTGCTGCCGTCATTTACCCTACTAACGTCGCGAGACCGTTTTGGCCATGCCGTCGCCTGCTGCCGTCATAAGCCACCCTGGCTCCTTCTCGCCGCTGACCGCCAGTCAAAGTTCAACACCAGGGCTCGCCGACCCAATAAACCCCGTAACAGCCCTTTCGGATCGCTTCGACGCCAACCTTTCTCGCCATGCAAACGAGACAGCAGACAACTACAACTCGACGGATGTGGTATCGAGGATAGGCAAGACCGAGTCTGCGCCGGGGTTGAATAAGGAGAAGCACTGGCACGGCAAGCACCACCCGGGCGAGACGGACTCCGACTCCTCACGTTTGGTCAACATGTCGCCGACGCTCATCAGCAAGACGGTCACGCCGTTCCTCAGGGAGCACATTCCGAGTTTGTATGCGCCGATCGGCAAGGAAGAAAACGAGGAGGTCTCCAAGGACAAGGATCCCAATACAAAATACTGCTATCGTCATCGCCCGGATTCGAAATGTCGAAGGGCCGCCGACGAGTCCAAGATGGAGATAATCCAGAGTGTATGCCACCTCGCTTTTTGTCTGCTTCGCGTTGGCGCGAGTCCCCCGGGCTACGAACTAACGATGGACAACAGGAACTGGACAGGCTCCCTTCCGCCGACCAACAGGCCATCACGCACGTGTGGTCGCTGTTCTCCGCGGCACCCGGGAAGCACCGAGACCTCATGCTGCAAGGCATCGTCACCATGTGCTGCTTCCCTCAGCTATCACGAGTGTCGCGCGAGCTCTCGGAGCAGCTCAAGATCGACTTTATATCCTTCCTCCCCGTCGAGATATCCCAGAGGATCCTCTGCTTTCTCGACAGCTACTCGCTCTGCAAGGCCGCCCAGGTCAACCGCCGATGGCGACAGCTTGCAGACGATGATGCCGTGTACGTGCTTAGTCCCGAACATGCGAGTGCGAACGGCAGCGTACTTGGGGTCCTCGTGCTAACCTCTTTCTACTACAGATGGGTGAAGATGTGTTCCCAGCATATCGACCGTAAATGTACCAAGTGCGGATTCGGCTTGCCTCTGCTGGAGAGGAAGAGGCTGCGAGATTTCACAAGACAGAGAAAGCTAGCACAGGCCAACGGCCTCCTCGGGCCCTCCCCGTCCCAGCGACCACCGCACTCCCCGCGTACCTCTAGCCCCCTGAAACGAGATTCTACTCTGCTCGAGGAGAGTTCCGAGCCGAAGCGCCCACGCATCGAATATGTCTCTTCCGACGCAGCCGACTCGAGCCGTGACGCCAAGACCCAGCTGGTTCACCAACCAAAGCTGCGCCCCTGGAAGGATGTCTATCGTGATCGGTTCCAGATAGGGGCAAACTGGAGATAGTACGTGATCCCATCGTCCCTTGCCTTCTTTGACCGTTGCCCGGACGTTCACTTCACTCCTCCCCAGTCTCATGGAATAAGCCCGCTGACTTAGACTTTTACAGTGGACGGTGTACTGTCAAGACCCTAAGCGGTCACGAAAATGGTGTCACTTGTCTGCAGCTCTCCCAGGACGAAAAGATCCTCGCCACTGGATCCTATGACGCTACTATTCGCATTTGGGATACCGAGACAGGCCAAGAGATCCGAAAGTTGGTGGGACATACAAGAGGAGTCAGGTCGCTCCAATTTGACGATTCCAAGTATGCATCACCCTACCAAATCCTCTGCAAATCCTCGGCATGGCATCACACTAACGCTTCTCCTCCGTGCAGACTTGTGTCGGGTTCGTTGGACAATACAATCAAAATCTTTAATTGGAGGACCGGAGAGTGCCTGTAAGTCTTGTCTCTCCTCGCCGCCAGATCGAGCAGTCCCGCCCCTACCCACGGTTGTGGTTGCTGTCTCCCTGAGGCCATTCGCTGACCGCGATATCTATAGCTCCACCTTGCAAGGCCATCGTGATGGCGTAATTACGACTACATTGTAAGCCACATCGAGAACCGCCATGCCGATGCACGTTTGCTAACATAATCTTTCTTTGAAGCGACCAAGAGTATCTTGCCAGCGGCTCTGCGGACAAGACGATAAAGTTGTTTAATTTTGCTACCAAGCAGACGTATTGTCTGAAGGGCCACGAGGATTGGGTCAATCAAGTCAGAATTGATACCCCCTCGAAGACTCTGCTGTCGGCGAGTGACGACTGTACAGTCCGTCTTTGGGATGTAAGAAGAACCGAACAATCCGACTCTCTGCAGGGCGTACCGTTGCTGACAGTAGCCGAATATATAGCTGGAGACACAATCGCTCATCAGGTCATATCACGGACACGTGGGCCATGTGCAGCAAGTCTTGACTCTGCCCGATTACGAACCCGACGATGAGGTTCTAACTGGACGCTCGACCGATAATACGGATACCGCCAGTGTGGCTAGCGGCCGAAGTGGCACCCCTGCCGGGCTATCCCTGCCCCGCCAGGAACAATCTGCTTCATCCTCGGCTGACGCAGAGGATGTTCGATCTCTGTATGGCCGCGCCTTTATCGACGATCCCACCCGACCTCTCCCGCCTCGCTACATGTTCACTGGGGGTCTTGACTCTACGATTCGGCTGTGGGATGTCGCGACAGGCCAGTGCTTGAAGACGTTCTTCGGCCATGTCCAAGGAGTGTGGAGTCTTGCGGGTGACACCCTCCGGCTTGTCAGTGGTGCGAACGACGGGATGGTAAGCCTTCCTTGCTGACGACTGCCGAACATGGAAACCAGCTGCTGACACATCGATGTAGGTCAAGATCTGGGATCCCCGGAACGGAAGCTGTGAAAGGACTTGGGCGCGCCACCGAGGACCGGTGACCTGCGTCTCCCTCTCGGTACGTATTTCCGACCGCCGCCGTCGTCGTCGGCCTTCCTTGGACAACTTGAAACTAACTCGGTCTACAGGACAGCAGGATGGCCTCGGGCAGTGAGGACGGCGATATTCTACTGTACACGTTCAAGGACTGCGATCCCAGCACAGCAGCTAGCACACCGAACTAGCCTCCGCCTACCGTCCCTTAAAAAAAAAGGAAAAGAAAAGAACAGTAAAAACGATTCTGGGAAGTTATGTGCATTGACTAAGACGTCAATTTATTATCATTATTATTATTTTCTTGCCGTCAACTGAAACGGCAGGCAATTTCTGGATGGAGCTCATGTGGGAGATACATATATGGCGCTTGAGGGACCTGTAAAGGATTTATGGGAATATTTCTACTGGACCTTGGATGCATTTGACGCACTGCGCGGGTGTTCAGCTTCTGCACGGCAAAAAGGGATGTCAACGGATATCCATGGCAGGGGACAAGGCCTGGGTAGGAGGAGTTAGGATCATTAGCATATTTATTCCAATACCCTTTTTTTGAAGCAATCGCGTGTCGCAACTTGTCGTCGCCTAGGATAACTAACCTCTAGATGACATAACTCTCCTGTAAGGTCGGACGAGATGTTCATGTGACCAGTCCTGGCCACCCAGCCACGCCAGCCAGCCCACCGTTTGCCTCACCGTGCTCGGACAATGTGCAACTAACGTCTTGCGTCTTGCGTCTTGTTTGTACACCGTACAGATAGTACCTCGTTTGCTCGCAGCCTCGCTGCAAGGAGCCTCGTACCCATCGCCATCTTGATAGTACCTTACTCCGTACCTCGGCAATGGGCGGCGCGATCGCTCTGGGTCTCCATCCCGGAAGTCTCCGGACCAGTGGGCTGAAAGGTGGGGTGGAGGGGGGGAAAGATTGAACCCCTTGAAAAAGCACCCTGTCACGCCTGTCTTTGCGCTTGTTGGAAGTTGCCCCCGGCTCAGACTCCCCCGCAAAATCACAAGCTCGGCTTGGAGTCGGCTATCCATTGCTCTTTTACTGGATCCTACCACGGATTGAGCTATCTGGCTCCGTACTATGTCGACGTCACTTTCTTGAAGGAGATCGATCACAAGCGAAAAAAACGAAAGAAAAGGCGACTCAGCCAAAGCGTCGACAAGTTACGGGGGGGAAGGTGCGGACCCGCGCTTTCTCTCGAGGGCCAAGCTGGTTCCGGGACATTTTTGGATGGAATGTCTAGACAAAGGAATTGAACCATGGACAAACGGAATGATGGCCATTTCCAGAGAGCCGGCTTTGCATTAGAGTCTGATGTTTTGGAGGGGGAGTATTGGCAGTACTTTTTTTTTTTTTTAACAAAAAAGCATATGCACCTCGATGCATCTTCCGCTACGCCGGCACACTAAATTGATTGGCCCTCCTTCATCTAGACCAAGCAGTCTAGCATCAGCCCGAGACGATGGAAGACCACCCTAGCTTGTACATCCCACACGACCGCGGTTATTAGGTGGCTCGGTGGGTGGTCTTATGACACACTCCCTTCTCTGGCAAGCTTGCTCTAAGGTTCCTGGCCCGAACGTTCGTGGACGAAAAAGAATGGCAAGGGTCCGTCCCGCTGACTCAAAGTGATCGGGGCCCCGCGAAGACTCTCTCTCTCTCCTCCTTATTATTCCTGTCGCTCCCGGCTTCCTTTCGACTTGCTTGAGACTCGAAGCCTTGGATTTTACTCTTGTACCTTCTCCCTCCTTCCCGGCTTTGCACGCGGCCACCTCGTCCCTCTCCATTGTCTGAGCTCTTTGTTCACGACACTCGTCTCCATCTCCCCTCTAACCTCTCGTCTCTTCCCTTCCCCCCTCTCCCTCCCCCTCGCCACCGCTTGTATACTACCTCGTATACATTCAGAATACTTTTGGACAAGCCAATTGCCACGAGCCCGCGGGTTACTATCAGCAATTGAAGCCACAAGCGAAAGTAGGCACGTCTGCGAGGGTCCATTGAGCTCTGCAACAGCTCTCCCTGCTGCCGAGGCTGAGACAAAGACACAATGGCGACCAACGTAAAACAAGGCAAGGACGGCAAGAAGGCGCCGACGGTGGCGACTAATTTGATCGGTGAGACCATATGCGCGCGCGCTTGAACTGTCCCGTACGGAGCGTGAGCAGAGCTGATATCGTACCAGCCGGCGGAGGAGCAGGCATGATGGAGGCATTGGCATGCCATCCCTTAGGTACGTGATCCCGGCGCCGATTTCGCCAGCCCCAAATTGCCGCACGCTGCTGCGTTCTAAGCGACAAGTCGCTCGCGCGAATCGGCTGGAGCTTTAGCTTTGCCAATTGCCTGTCTGTGTGTCTCGTTCCCCCCACGCTAACGCATGATGTAATGCAGACACGATCAAGGTGCGCATGCAGCTCTCGCGCCGCGGCCGCCAACCGGGCCTGCCAAAACGCGGCTTCATCCGCACCGGCGCGGATATCATGCGGAAGGAGACGCCGCTCGCTCTGTACAAGGGTCTCGGCGCCGTCCTCACGGGTATCGTGCCGAAGATGGCCATCCGCTTCACCTCGTTCGAAGCCTACAAGCAGCTCCTGGCCGACAAGACAACGGGCGTGGTCTCCGGACAGGCGATATTCCTAGCGGGGCTCGCCGCGGGCGTGACCGAGGCGGTGGCGGTGGTGACGCCCATGGAGGTTGTCAAGATCCGCCTGCAAGCGCAGCACCACAGCATGGCGGATCCCTTGGACATCCCCAAGTACCGCAACGCCGCGCACGCGCTGTACACGGTCGTGAAGGAGGAGGGCTTCGGTGCGCTGTACCGGGGCGTCAGCTTGACGGCGCTGCGGCAAGGAAGCAACCAGGCCGTCAACTTCACCGCCTACACCTACTTCAAGGAGAGGTTGCACGAGTGGCAGCCCCAGTTCCAGGGCGCCAACCTCCCCGGCTGGCAGACCACCGGCATCGGACTCGTCTCGGGAGCCATGGGACCCTTGAGCAATGCGCCCATCGATACCATCAAGACCAGGTTACAGAAGACGCCTGCCGAGCCCGGAACGACGGCCCTGCAACGAATTACCAGGATCGCAGGCGATATGTTCAAGTGAGTTTGCCTTTTTGCTTTACTCCCTCAGCCGCGCGCGCGCGCGCGCGCGTGTGTGTGTGTGTGATGCGGTCTGCTGACAGCTTTGCGACTCTAGGCAAGAAGGATTCCACGCCTTCTACAAGGGCATAACACCGCGCATCATGCGCGTCGCGCCGGGCCAGGCCGTCACCTTCACCGTGTACGAGTACCTGAAGGATAAGCTCGAGAGGAGCGGACCGTCCGTGATCACCGGATCCAAGTACGAAGAGTAAATTTACCGAACTCGAGCCCCCGGCCCCACCGCCCACCGCCCGCACCCCCGCCGTCGCGCCCCCTGCTC
>FTAS01000078.1_pt1 | contig 9832 bp, 4 predicted proteins | sample 1639141 | NCBI WGS metagenome assembly FTAS01 (sample SAMEA3914812, study PRJEB12502) | metagenome | biome: forest; material: soil | place: Canada | collected 2011-07-07 | depth 0.1 m | reverse complement strand
GGTACTGACATTGTGTGACATTGTGTGACATTGCGTGAGACATGTTCCTGAAAAAAGACGAGTGACGTTGTGACGGGCCACGTGCGTGTTGAAGAAACTTTTCTTCAGCGGGATGGAAGCGCAGTTCTGGGGGCCGACTCGACGCCACCAGAGAGCTGGGCTGGTGTCGTAACCTACGAAGCGAGGGGACACGTAAGGGTACTGCAATATACGTTGGCTTGGGGTTTCAAAAGCAATGCATGCAGGTTGGAAGCATGCATCTAGGCACCCATGTTGTGCAATGTTGATGGCATCTTTTCAGCGATTGGGAAAGCCAAGAGTATCGGAACCAAGCAATTTGTGCGATTGTATCTGGGCGCGTCGAATGGGAGCTTCTTGCTCGAATAGGATTGCTTCGGAGTCATTTATCTGGCCCCCAACTGATAGAGCGCATGCATGCTGTCTGTCAAGTACCTAGGTGGACTTCGTGTGGCGTTGGTCTACAGTATTCTGCCCAGCTCAGATGCAGGAAGGGTTGCCATGTATAACTCTCCCAACTGGCCAGACATCCCTCCTTGCGAGAACAGGGGGCAGAGAGGACAGGTTAGTTGGCAATCCATCTTTTCTGGATCCCCGTAGCTATTGGGTTGCATGTTACAGTACATACTTCGTACAGCTTCCTTGCTGTGGTTACTGTAGGTATTCCGAATATAGAGTAGTTTAGTCCCACCAATAATAGACATAGTTCCTGTAACTAAAACTACTTACATGCATAGTTAGTTATTTAGTACAACAATTAACTGCTCCATTAAGTTATTCGACCGGTTCAGATTTATAATCGCCGAGGGTGAGTTTTGCTCTTGGAGTAAATGCGTAGTACTTCTGACAAAAGAAAAGAGCGCAGATGAGAGAGTAACTGTACCGTGAAGAGCCCGCATGTCGGAGACTCCTCGCATCTTCCTGCGTCACTAGTTCGTTCGCTATCTCATCTAGCTCCTCCCATCTCCTCCCATCACTCTGTGGCGGTTCGAGATGTGGTCGCACCGCATGGATTGGGCCGTGTCGTCCTCTCTTGCCCCCCCGCGTAAGACCATTGAGGCTTGATAGACCGCCGCCCAATGGTGATGGCCTGCCCGCCCCAGCACATCGCATATCGGACTAGTTGGTTGCATCTAGATGCTCCAAGGATCTTGCTCGAACCTTGGGGCGTCCAATTGACTCTGGACACATTTTGTCAACCGAAGTCTTGGGCGTTGCGTTTCCCATCACACTGTAGAGTTGCCTTCTTACTTGCCACCTTCCGCCCGCAGAAGCTCTGGATGTGTCTGATGTTGTTTAATTGGACATGCGAAGAGCTGGCTCGCTAGGTACAGCAACTTACCAGCGGGGCACGATGTAAACAGGGATATTTCTGCGCTAGCTACTGCTTGAAGCTCGCTATCGTTACAGTGCCTTAGTTTGGGAGCGCACCTATGCACTGGCTACCTTATTAGTCACAAAAGTTGAACCGCTGTACTTCGTACGATGCACACCATCATTATCGCCCACGAATAGGAGGCGACATGCAAGAGCTATACAGCAAACTAAGGCACCTTGACTACTCCGCACACTAAATCGAATTCGCTTCTCAGCCAGCCTGGCTTCGTGCAGACCGCTCTCGAGCCGGTTGTCCCCTCTGCGAGATGCTCAGTGCTGCCCTGGTGCTCTTGGCATCGCGGAGGAACACCCTACCTCGGGACCGAGTCAGCAAGCAAGAAGGCAATTTCCAATTCTGACCGATAGCATGTTGGGTTGCGATTCGTAAGACTCGAAGGTGGCGCTGCTGTAGAGGGAGGGGAGCAGGGACCAGCCCAGCAGCCGGACTCGATTCTTGGCGAGGTATACCGAGATTAAAAAAAGAACCAGAAATTAGATCTAGTGTATCCAATAGGGGAAAAAATGTTGGGCTTGAAAGTCCGGATGAGACATCTCACGGCTTCTAGCGAGCGGCCCGCCTGTCCAAGTGGAGGGAACGGGAAGATCATTGCTCCATGTACTTCCTTTCTTCCGTGATCTTCCGCTTGAGCCTCAAAGTGACAGCACAGAGACAGTGACACTTTCTTGAAGACTGAGACACTCCCAAGGGATGCGCGGGCTGGTTCGGGAAACGAGAGACAGGAGCAGAAGCGGCCGGTATGCAGCCCCGGAGGAAAGCAGGGAGATCCTGGTCGTACACTGTAGCTTTGCTCGACTGGTGTGCACCGAATGATCCCCAGAGTAGACACTGGTATCTAAGATTTACTATAGAGTGACATGGCAGCACTTGGACGAGAGAAAGAATGCTGGGCGGGGGTGTCCAATACTCCCTTAGATCCAAGTCTTGTCTGTTGAGAGTCGAAGAGGGAACAGAGTGAAAGGATATGAGCTCTCGAGAAGAACCTCAACCGTCCTGATCATACGTAGTGGCGGTAGTTCGCTGAGGCTTGAACAGGCAGCCTTCCATCAAAGTTCCCAGTGAGATCATGGGCATATGAGACATGCAGATGTAGTGCGCATCGGTTCATCTGCTAAGGACAAGCATGTTACACGAAAAGGGTAGGAACCTTGGTTTTGACGGATTTATTTAACGGTACTTCGGTTCCAAAGGGTATATGATCCAAGGGCGCTTTTCTAACGGGAGGTGGCGTGTTTGTATATACAAGCGAAGGGACAGAAAAAGAAAATATGTGCTTAGAGATACTCAGGTGCCACAGCATCTCATGGCTGTGCTATGACTTCGTCTTCCCGCACCGGAGCCTGCTTCTTCGCTTCCCTCTTCACGCCCGATTTCCCAACGATGCCCGAGCCCCTGAAAAACCCCATGACCAGCGCCAGCGACGTGATGGCCAGCGCAAAGCTCCACCAACTCGCTGCTCTCAGACCCAGCAACGTAGCCTCTTCACCCTCTAGCATTTCCCCCGCGTCCTGGACCCCGACGCCGCGCTCGTGCGCCATCACGGCGGTCTGGATCGCCGTCGCGACGGCCAGCCCGAGGGTGCGACCGAGCAGCCCCATCATGTTCACCAGCGCGCCGCCCAGCGCCTGATCCTCCTGGGGTAGCGAGTGGCTGGTGAAGAGCGTCAGGCACGGCCATGCCGTGTCGGCGCCGAGCACGGAGAGAATCATGGCCGGGAAGCCGTACGCAAAGTAGGTCGTGACTGGCGGGATCGGCACGGCAAAGAGAAGATTGGCCACGGCGACGCTCACATGCCCAAAGACCAGCATCAGGTAGGTAGGGATGCGGGCCATCAGCTGCGACACGATGGCCGCGACCATGACCCCGCTGACGCCGGTGGGGATGAAGCGCAGCGTGGTCTGGAGCGGGTCGAGGCCCTGGTAGTTTTGGAAGAAGTAGGTGGCGTACACGACGTAGCAGTTGAACGAGCTGAAGACCAGTGCCATGATGCCCATGGCCGCGCTGAACCGGGCGCTGCGGAAGATGGAGACTTTCATCAGCGGCGGCCGAGTCCCCTTCTTCTCGAGGTGGTGCTGCCACACGACGAACAGCACGACGAGTATCACGGAGACGACGATGAGAACGGGAACCCAGGGCGTCTGCCAGCCCACGACGTTGCCTTCCGTCAGCGCGAATAGCAGAAGCAGAAGTCCCACGGTGATCAGCACCGCGCCGATCCAGTCGACCGAGGCCCTGGTCGAGACCCCAGCCTGGCGCGGCACCGGCTTCGGCGAAGGGATGAATACTATGCCTGCCACGGCTACGATGGCGGTAAGGATGGCTACCGCGCCGAACACCCACTTCCACGAGGCGTACTGCGTGATGAGACCACCGAGAATATTTCCAAAGACAGAACCCAGCGGGGCACCCGCGGCTGGAAATCAGATCAGAAAGAGTCACTGAGCAGCTGGGTAGGGAACCTACCATAAGTACTAAACGCATAGTTCTTTGCCTTTCCGGGTGGGAAGGTCGTTCCCAATATACCGATCGCGGTGGGCACGTTGGCCGCCGACCCCTTTCGAGCGCACGTTAGTGAGGCTGTCTGAACTCGGAGCTTAGAGCGGTCCCCAGCTTACCAAGCCTTGGAGAGCACGAAATACGTAGAACGCAATCTCGTTGGGGAGAAACGGGTTGATCGCCGCTGCGACGGCCATCCAGCACGAGCCGAGCACGAACATGGTCTTTTTGCCATAGATGTCGGCGATACGGCCCCAAAACAAGAGGAAGCACCCAAACGTCAGGGTATTGGCCGACACAATCCATTGCAGCCGCGAGGCCGGAATATCCAAATCCCTACCGATGCTCGGGAGGATGATTACAACAGATTGAGTGGACAGAATCTGGACGGGACTTGGTCAGGATATCGGATGCTTCCTTTTTGGAGCGAAATTGGGAACGAGCTCCATGCGGACCACTCACGTTCAGAAATGCAGCACCAGTCACAGTGGCGACCAAGGCAATGCACCGTGCCTTGGACATCGGTAGCTTGGGTTCGCCATCGTCATGCTCGTTTCCCGGAACTTGAGCCGCGGCGACATCCTCTCGGGTCCTGACTGACGGCGGCCGAGATGATGGATCCGAAGTCGGCAAGCGGAGCTCGCCCAGTTCCTTCAACTTTTCGTCTTCCAGATCAGCGTCAAACACGTCGACAGACTCTGAAGGCCTCTTCTCCGGGTCGAGTGCTTGGCTCCCACTCATGTTTGTTATTTCCAAGATACGGAGGAGTCTGGAAATAACGATTGGGCGTTTACCAATGGGTACAAAAAAGTATTGGAGCCTCCTCAGCGAAATATCTGAAGAAAAATAAAATATTCCGATTCCCCCCCTGCTTGACTTCTCCACTTACACGGCCCAACCGCCGGACTGAGCCGAGTTCCCGCAAGCCATTCGGAGTTCCCCGCTATCGGCGCGATCACGAAAGCGGCAACGGCGATTGCATCGGTGAAATGACCGCCTTTCGCCTACTAAGTTTAGTGGGAACCGCCAGACCCATTTGCCGAAAAGGCATGCCGCTGGTTGGATTGCCGGAGATTCTTATTTCACAGCTTACCGCAGGCCGTGCGGATTGCGAATTCCATGAAGATTCTCGTGTAAAAATCCTAGGGCGCTGCGTAGCGTGGAATGCCAATGGGAGCCCACGGGGATGCAGGCAGTGCGCTCAACCGACATCAGTGAGTAACCGCCAAAGGCAGTGATGGCAATTCGCCGCGGAGTGACGGAGGCACGAAGGAATCTGCGCGGGACTAGCAAGAGTTCAACTCGCAGTAGAACTTGGGTGAATAATTGTCACTTCTTTGAGAAACCCGGTCAACGGCGCTGTCAGTTTGACAGAGCGCCTCACCTTAATGGCCCAGGCATCACACTCGGCTATTGCCATACGTATTCTCCCCGCATCCAATGTACTTTTCACTAAGACGCAGCCTCCATCCCGGCGCCTGACCAGGGCACGCCCTTGTCGTAGAGAGTGACCGTCGGCTTCCCGCCCATGGCTGACAACCCAAGGGATCGCTTGGCCTAGCTTCGGCTCCCCGCAGTTTACGGCAAGTCATTCTCCCTCGGCCGGCCTGATGCGGAGAGCAAATAGCCTGGGGAAGGTATGAAGGATACCCAAAACGGAGGGACATGTCTGTGTGTGTAGGCGACTGCCACGGCGGCTTGCCTCCCAGCGGAGCCAGAAGTGCTCTCCGACGGCAACTCGAACACAGGCTTTGGCAGCTTGGCGGCTTCGACAGCGAGCTAGGTGGAACTCATAGAAGAACTTCTGACAAGCTACCAACGTTACCGCCAGGAAATCTCGGACCGTTGCTCTCCCTTGTCGGCGACTACGCTTGCGAACCCATGTTATGCTGTCCCTGGCATTCTTGGCCGATCGCGCTCCGAATTATGGCATTGTTCTATGTCGTCGTGAACTCTGACGACGGATTTTGGATCTAGGAGGTTGAGTGTGCCGGCCAAGCACAAGATACCCTTTGTCCCGGTAAGCCACCCTGAGTCCTCATGCAAATAGGATGTCAGAAACTCAGGTATGATGGAGTGTGACATGGCAACTTATTTGGTCAAGATACAACGATATTTTAAGCACCGCTCTAGAACCCCTTGAATGAAGGTGTTTTCCTATTGTATACAGTCTGGCACCCTCATACTGCCTATATAATTTACTCTAAGTTATATATCTTCATCAGTACACTTGCAACTTGCTCAGGCGTGCTACGCCGGGACAGAAACACCACTGATCTTCCCTAGAAGCCCGAGCAGCTTATCCTGCTCACCAGCGTCCGTGGCCGCCTTGACTCTAGGCGTCGACGGCTCAGACTGCCGGAAGTAGACCCCCGTCTTGCCCGCCGCATTCCCCTCCCCGAGCGCGAGCATCGTAAAGGCATCCACGGCGGCCTCGAGAGACCCGGTTGCGCTCTTCCCGCCCATCTTGGTCGCAACCCACCCCGGATCGACCGAGTTGGACTCGACGCCGGGCCAGAGGCGAGCGAACGCATTGGCGAGCATCACGTCGTGGAGCTTCGAATCGCCGTAGGTCGAAGCCTGGACCTGCGCTTCCGAGTCCCAGTTGGGCTTGCCTCCGGAGTGGAGGCCCGAGGACACGTAGACGAGCCGCTGCGGCTTCTCCATGAGGCACGTGAGCATGTACGGCGCCAGCGTGTTCACGGCGAACAGGCTCGGCAGCCCGGACTTGCCGGGCACCTTTTCCATGCCGAGGTACACGCCGGCGTTGTGGACGACCGCGGCGTACGGTCCTCGCTTGTTGGCTTCGGCCGCGAGCGCCTTGGTCTCCTCCAGGCTGGTCAGGTCCGCGATGAGCACGTCTTCGGCTCCGGGGCAGGCGGATCGCGTGTCCGCGGCGCGCTGGGCATTGCGCGCATGCAGCACCACCTGATGACCGCGCGCTATGAGTTGCTTCGCGGTGTGGAGCCCTAGTCCGTCCGACGAGCCGGTGATAAAGAAGCGGGCCATGGCGAGAGGATCGGCTTCTGTAAAAGTTCACGCAAGATGGCGCAAAAGAAACCGAGATAAGTCAAATCGCTAATGAGGTATGAGAGAGATTGATGCCCGCCAAAATAGTATACTGCTTTCAGCTGTCGTTATATAGTTACCGGCTAATTATACAAGGTAATTACAGTACTGTTGTAAGATGGGGGTCCGAGTTGGATGTGTGAGTAACGTTCGGCCGGGAAAACCTCGGACACGGCGGTAATATCTAGCACCGGCTCCTAAAACCGAGTCGTAAACACAATTGACGTCAGCTAGCTTACGTGCTTTACCTACTCGCCCGGCGCATGCTTCAGTGGTACCAGCTGAGGTAAGGTACCTTATCCTGTTGCATCGTGAACTAAGGTACAGTGCCTAACCCAACTGGGAACCCAGGCTTGCTCTCGTCTTCGCGCGTGTGCTCTGAGGCACGTATTTACGGAGGACAGGCCGAGCACCAACCTTGGCCTCGTGGGTAAACGCTTGAGCATGAGTTTAGCTCCGAACCAGAGTCGTCGAGCTGTCTGGTGTAAGACATCGAGAGCACACAACATAGGCATACCCCAACGCAGTTTGACAATAGAAAGAAACGTAATATATAGAGAATTGTATTGAAAGACATTGCTATGGATCATATTGACGGCAGAGGTAGTTGGACCATACCAAACTTACTATAGTCTTGTAGATGGTACATAGTAGCGGTTTTTAAAAAAAAAATAAAAAAAAAGTCTGTCTTGATCATCGATGCGTCCGCCGGGCCGTTACGATAACGGCTTTCGACCATACACAACATAAAGAGGAGAGTATGCATGGATATATGTGTTAGAAAGATCCTCCCTGACCCTCCCGAGAAGGTCACTGATTTCAGCCTCCTTGTAGCCGACAGCGGCTAGGATTTTGGCCGATACCCCTTGGCCCCCTTTTCGGCTGTTCAATGCCTGCAGCCTGCCCAGTTCCTTCAGCTTCGGATCGCTGGACCACTCGCTCCAGGGCACGCGGACCTGCTCCTCGACGATATCCACGAAGCCTGCTTCTCTCAGCATGCGTGCGTAGTCTCGCGTGTCGTTCAGGTTCCTGCCGATCACCTTGGCACCCTTGACCATGTCGTGGCACCACGTCTCCAGGGCCGTGCCTCTGCTGCTGCCGTTGTCGGAGAGGATCGTAAAGTCGGTATCCTGGAGTTCGATCCATCCGCCGGCTTCGAGGTTGGCGAAGCAGTTGGCGAATACCTTTGGCCGGCTGTTGAAGCAGGAGATGGTCATCCTGAGGTGGATGTAGTCGAACTTGTGGGGAAAGGGCCAAGCCTCCGCCTCGGCATCGGCGGCAACCAAGGTGCAGTTACGCGTGGAGACTGGAGCGGGCTCGGTGAGCTCGGTGCCGATAACAACTGCGGCAGGATGCGCCTTCGCGAAGTCATCGGCCCATATTCCAGTTCCGGTGGCGACGTCGAGTACGTGGCTCGCCGAGTCCACGGGAGCTCTGTGTAGGCCCCCGTCGAGTGCAGTCTTGAAAAGGAGATGCTGGAGATCTAGTCGAGTCTGCTCCTGAGATGGATGCGGGAGGAGGTATTCACCTTGGTTTGTTAGTGCGTCTCCTCCCTCGTTTGATAAGTTGGTTGGACCGGGGTTGCTGCACCTGAATTGCCATCCTGTCCTTCTGGCGTTTCTGGGGTACCATCTGGTTTAGGACCCATAGCTTTCGTGCTCACCCTTCGGAGAGTGCTTGGCACCAGGTTCCTTGGAATCGCACAGCTCTTTGTAAGCACGGGCTGATTGGTCCGAGACACGGTAGTGGTCGCAGCGAAACCTCTTCCCCAGCCGGATGAGTATCGAATACTCCAAGTTCTGAAACTGAGCGAGTGGGATGACCTCGGGACAATTGGCACCAGACCAATTCTGGCGTGAATATTTCCTCTCATAACCTTTCGCTGCCAGTTGCGAGGAACTGAAAGCTCTGTAAAACGAGAACTCGTGGCGAGAAAAGTGGCAGGATCTTATGAGAAGCAGAACGAACAGCCCTTCTCGTATACCAGGAAAGCATTTGATTTATATCCACGTGTGGCCGAAGAACGTGACAACGGAGCCGATCAGCCATGGTAACTTACACAGCCAACCTTGGGATTCCAAGTCCGCTGTGCGGCGGTGCGATTGGCCACAGACGGAATACTATCCCAGCGAAACGGCCCACTTCCGCCTCAGCCCTATCGTACATCCCACCGCCCAGAGATTAGGTCATGAAACCTGCTCCTAGGGAACAAAGGACTGACTAGTAGCAAATAGAGACGCCGGAATCTCTTGAATAATAAATACCGTGGGCGCTGATATTTTCAACCCCGACACTCCGACGGTAGGAATTCTGACGTTTTCACATATCTCGGTCTGCGGAGATGCACGGGATCTTTGAAGACACCACTGGCTAGGCCGGGTTGAATTGGGCTACAACTTCTTTCCTACTCCTTCCGTTTCACACTCACGTCACTCTCGCAAGAAATTATGTGGTATCCTGCTGCTTTGTGGGCAGTTCAACGATGTAATTCCTCGAATACCAGCTGCGGTATATCCGATTTGCTCCGACACTAATACAAAGATGTCTCTTTGGTCGGAACTCGGAGGCGAGTTTCGCCGTTCACTTTGAAATCATGAACACATCGGCTATACTACTCTTGGCTGCCCTTAGGCATTGTTAAGGTTGAAGTTGTCCAGGCCTGCATCGTCCTTGATCAAATCCCACGCCTCGTCAATCTGCTTCGCGACCTTGTCCGGCAGAGGACCCTTCTTGATGCCCTGGATGGTCTGGCGGACCTGCTCGGGGGAGCTGGCGCCGATGATGATGGCATCGCCGTTCTCCTTCTTGAGCGGGCTGTTGTGCGCCACCCAGCGGTACGCCAGCTCGGCTTTG
>FTAS01000115.1_pt1 | contig 10277 bp, 8 predicted proteins | sample 1639141 | NCBI WGS metagenome assembly FTAS01 (sample SAMEA3914812, study PRJEB12502) | metagenome | biome: forest; material: soil | place: Canada | collected 2011-07-07 | depth 0.1 m | reverse complement strand
CCCTCGATCTTCGCGTTCCCAAACACGATTCTGCCCGTGTCCTTGATTCCTTTTTTTACACTCGCACATTCCAAACCTTCCTTCCTCTGTCACTCTTTCCCAGTTCATCATCCCCTCTTTCATACTCCTCCCTTCTTCTCTTGAGACACCTTCGCTCGTGCCCCCCAAGCCAAGTTCACTCGTTACTCTTGGCTTCTCTTACAACTGTTGTAATTCTTCTTCGACTTGTTTCACACACTCGCTCTCATATTGTCTTTTTTTTTTTTATCTTCTCCCCAATTCGGTCCGCCCGCTACTCATTTATCAAACGACGCAGAAGTACCCTCTCTGACGAGTCGGATTTCTACACATTTCCAAGTCACGACCAAGATTGCGTCGATTTGGGTCCTCAAGAGCCAATATGAAGTCGTACGCCTTTGTATCTACGGTGGCGGCCCTCGCAGGTCTCGTAGCAGCCACCCCAACCCCCACGGACCCCGAGCCGCCGAGCAAGAGGTCGTCTCTGCCGACCGTGACGGCCTCTGGCAATGGTTAGTAGCAGTACCCTTAGGGTCGTATCCACGACGCATCGTCGAGGCGACAGCGGACGGCTTGCTAAACTCGTATCTCCTCCACAGCTTTCTTCGCCGGTAGTACTCGGTTCTATGTCCGAGGCATTGACTACCAGCCCGGAGGCTCCTCGGGTATGACAGACCCTCTCGCGGACGAAGCTGGCTGCCAGCGCGACATTGCCGAATTCAAGAAGCTGGGCATCAACACCATTCGTGTTTACATGACCGACAACTCGGCGAATCACGATGCTTGCATGAACGCCCTGGCCAGCGCTGGCATCTATGTCATCCTGGACGCGAACAACCCACTCTACTCGATCAACCGCAACAACCCTGGTCCGTCCTATAACGCAAAGTATTTGCAGAGTGTATTCGCCACCATTGACGCTTTCATCAAATACGACAACACTCTGGCGTTCTTCTCGGGCAACGAAGTGGTCAACGACCAGCTGAACAGCACCGAAGCCGCCCCCTACGTCAAGGCTACCACCCGAGATATGCGCCAATACGTCCGCACCCGCAAATATCGCAGCGTCCCCATTGGCTATTCCGCCGCCGATGTTGCCCAGAACCGCATGGAGCTCGCTGACTATATGAACTGCGGAACGGAGGACGAGCGAAGTGACTTCTTCGCCTTCGTAAGCACGTCCATCAATTGCATGTGCCACCACGTACTGACCCAGAAGCGCAGAACGACTATTCCTGGTGCAACTCCAACTTCCAGACGTCCGGATGGGATGTGAAGGTCCGTAACTTTACCGGCTACGGCATTCCCATCTTCCTCTCCGAGTACGGCTGCACCACCAACGGCCGTGACTTCGGCGAGGTTGGTGCGCTGATGAGCTCGGAGATGACGGGTGTCTACTCCGGTGGCCTTATGTACGAATACTCGATGGAGTCAAGTGGATACGGTATCGTCAACATCGACGGCAACTCGGTATCGGAGCTGCCTGAATTCGCCAAGTATGCGAGCGCTCTCTCGGCGAATCCTGCCCCCACGGGTGACGGTGGCTACACCTCCACGACCAACTCAGCCGCCTGCCCCACCAAGGACAGCAACTGGCTCGTCGACTCGACCCTCCTTCCCGCCATCCCTGACGCAGCCATGGCTGTAAGTGCTCTCCATCGTGCCCTTGACACTCGCCCTGCAAACTAACCATCTACGCTCAGTACATGACTTCGGGCGCTGGAGCTGGCCCCGGTCTGAAGGGAGACGGCTCTCAGAACGCTGGAGATGGTACGAGCACTGGCAACGCCAGCCCTGGTTCCGGGTCTGCTACTGCCAGTGCCTCGCACAATGCTGGTGCTATGCCAGCCCCGCCCATGGACAGGGCTCCGTTCCTCATCACGGGTGTGGTCGTCCTGCTCACCCTCACGGGAACCCTGCTCCTTTGAAATCCTTGACCTTGCCAGTATCACACTTGTACAAATATGCGTTCCCTCTTCGATATATTGGTTCTCACCATGGCGTACGGTTCAAGGGTAAATTTTCGAGTTCTTCCGTGGCACGACACGAACGGCAGAAATGTCATGTTGGGCGAAGAAGATACAAACTCAACTAATCAAGCGCTGGGAAAATCGGGAAGGGAGGAAACGTATAATGGTCTGCAGAGTCTCAGGAGAAGAGATTGGAACTGTCTGATAGTTCTCTGAAGAGGGAAACGTATGCTGCTCAAGGCTGTCGAAGATGTGCACTGTTTGAGACCGCAAGTTCTTCCATGGGATTGGCATGTTGGCACGGTACATGCGCTTGATCGACGCATTAGAAGCAGGAGTCTGTCTTGATCATAATTCTGTCATGTCGAGTAGACTACCGGAGCATAACCAGAGGAGCTTTCACTTCGCATCTTGCTGAGATAACCTTGCTTGGGGCCGACATGAAACCCGCGAAGATGCTTAACCATTTATGACATGCTAGGCTGATATCCAAGTGCCATAGGATTGCTGTACCGAAACCATTGTCCTGACGCCTGTGTTGTTCCAGTCTATTTTTTTAAGATATATCTAGACGCCACTTATCACCAATCGCTGCTCTTTCCTACCAGGCTGGCTAATTTTTCCAGCCATTGCTTGTCTACCTCGTCAAAACCGTTGACTTCGGCACAATCGACATCGATGATGGCCACGACCTTGCCCTCAACGACGATCGGCACCACTATCTCGCTTCGACTGTCGCCGTCGCATGCGATGTGACCAGGGAAAGCCTCCACGTCCGGCACGACTTGTGTGGTCTGCGTCGAGGCGGCCGTGCCGCACACACCACGGCCGAACCCAATGGTCTGGCACGCAACCTTGCCTTGAAAAGGGCCGAGGATGAGCTGCGGCTTGCCAGGAAGCGAGAGGGGGTCAAGAGTGTAGAAACCTAGGGCCATCGGCGTCTATGTGAGCATTCTCCATCATGTCCAAAGAATGGAGACGCAGGCCGGTCATTCACCGCGCCCCCAATTCCGATATAACGACGGAAACCAGCGGGACGGAAGGGGTTGCAAATACCTGCCCAGTTCACTTCGCTACTTGGTGAGGGAAGTGACTTGTATGCGTGCCACAAGAGCGAGGCAGCGTTTGCCAAGTTACTAGCATAAGGTCAGCCGTTGGCTGACCTGGGTTCTTCTCCTCACACAGAGAGGTTTGCTCCCTTCTCTGTAGAAAGGGGGAAGGGAACCGTTGGAAATTGCAACTCACCATATCTTGAAAGAAGGAGAAGTGGGTCAGCCATGGCAGTCTCACAAGAAAGAGCCGGGGAAAAGTCCAGAACGGGTCTGGGAACGAGGAGAGGCCATACCCAATTTCTCTGCTCGTAGAAGAGTCCCTCCGCCTGGTCCAACACCTGCTGGTATGCCTCCTCCTTGGTCACCCCCTCGGCGAAATTGGACGCGTCGGCGTGAACCTGTTGCACTCAGTCGTGTGTGAGAACAACTCCTCTGCTACTGCTCCAAGTCGCTGCTTGGACATTTTTAATTTTGTGCGTGTCTCACCATGATGCACGGAACGAATGCTCCCTCTCCTTTCTCCCTTCTCACTGAAGAGCTCTTAAAATACGAGAATGATCTCGCAGTAAAGTTTACAAGGTGACGGATGGCGATCCCGGTAATTCGAGCTGAGTGTGTATATCGCAGGAGACCATGGCTGATTTTCCTGCCAGATTTACGCCCGTTGGGTTAGTTTTTCATCGGCCCGGATGGCGTGATTGACCTCCGCTTGTGGGTCCCGGTCCACCGCCGTGATCCGGGGGTTTCCCTGCCGGCCACGATCGATGGCTTCTCTCTATCGTGGGCACATGGTCAAATAAATTCACAAGTAGCGGGGAGAGCAGCACAGCCTTGCTGGAGAGGTGGAAAAGGCGGTTAATCATGTCAGACGATTGGGTCGTTGTTTGCAGAGGAGCCTGGCTAGTGATTGGGTCTAAACTCCGAGTGCAATGTGTGTTGGTTCGAAGTTGGCAAAGCCCCTTTCCCGGACCAATCATATCCCAAGAAGCCTTTATCCCAACCCCCTTTTCAGATGCCTTGCGGAGAGGGTCGGGGGTGGTATTTCCTTTCCGCGATGGGTCGCCATCATCTCAGAGGGGTTCCGATCTAGCACTGAAGAGAAATACCGCGGGATGATGGAGAGAAATGGAGTACGAACTCGGCTGGGTGGCTGGGCTTGGAATCTAAGAGAATCTTGCAAAGGCTGAGGCTTCCGCTCATGCGATGCGAACCGCAAAGCCTCGACCCGGCCACACCACCCCGGCCGGGCCACGCGACTGCTTGCATGGTTTCAAGGGGTTCAGTACCTCTCTGGACGAGGCTGCGCAGTGCAACTGGACCCCTCTTCCCGCTGCCACATCGCCGAATCCGACACAGTCTCTTCATCGCCTTCCATAGCGTCTGGGGACTACTTGTACAAGAGACAGGTCTTCCCCGACCTCAGCGGCTGGGTTGGTCTCTAAACTGCCATGGGTACAGTCGTGATCTCCTCAAAAGTTAGCAACGGCTCAGAGTTTCATATTTATGCGCAGAACACGGTGCACATGGCGTAATGTAGCTGCCAAATGAATGCGCAATGCTGTAGATAAAGTACGATATACTACGGCGGAGTCTGCCTTGCATTCGAGCGGGTTGTTTCCGCTGCGAACTCACCTGGTGGGCAAAGGACCTAAATCGGAACTCGGTCTGTGAGTCAAGAGACAAGCATACTTGGGAAGCCCCGCGCAGTATGCCTTCTGATCCATTCTGCCGCGAACCGCTGGATATTTGGTGTCCGGCGGTGTCCTCTTTGGTGGTATGGTGGGTGTTGAGGGTCGTAGGCATGGCCCGACCCATGCCGGGAGACAACCAACAGCTACCCCCCCTGCTTTCGAAAGTCGAGATCTAACCCATTTCTTCCGCAAGGGCCAAATCCGTAGACAGGAATCCCTGGACATTAGGTACCACAAGAAGCACGAGTACGAATGAGACTATCAAAGCCCCCCGGAACCCCCGTGCTGCCTCGAACCCCCCTGCTATCCTCCATACTGCACATTATAACTTCAGTCCCCCCCCCCCCCTTGGCTATGTACTATACTCCCCGGCATAGCCTACTAGCTGATCGAGCTCTTCCATAGACCTGCTCGCATCTGTAGGCCTCCTCCTTATATATATTCTCTCTCTTCTCGGTGTTAGTGTACGCCAGTCGGTATATCCAGATACCTCCATCTTCGTTCCTTCCGAACCTGACTATATTCGCGGACCAGTTGGAGTTACAACATGTGGCAGGGCCAGAAATATGTGCTCTCGTGGCCCACAAGCCGCTCTGAACTGGCTTCAATCCTCGACATCGAAAGCCACATTGACCAAAAATGTAGTGGTGTCACCAAAAGGAAGGGCAACCCACGTTGCACACGGGACGTTAAGAAGGATGTCCTGGAGGAAATTAAACAGCAGATGGACAATATCGTTGCCGCCAACGGCCTCACTGACCGTGCTATCGCATCTTTGAATGAGATGTCAAGGATGGTGATGTGCCTAAAAGATCACCAAAACCAGTCCAATGACAAGGCCAATGCCTGGAAGAACGTCCTCTCCCGCTACAATGCAACACAGCACGATTCTGCAAGTAGCAAAGCGCAGGGGAAGACGCCGACTCAGAACTCACGCTCTGGAAGTCAGCATTGGTCTCACTCAGGGACTTCTAGCCCGGTCCCCAGCCAGCCGAGAAGCAATGCTACACAAACTTCCGCATCCGCTACAGCGGCGAGGCCACCGACTCCTCAAGACCAGCCATGTACGCCAAGGCGACGAGATGCACCTCGACCTTCATTTCCGCTCACTCCTCCCTCCAGCGGCGGATACGACCGGCGGCAACCCATACCCTCAGCCTTGTTGTACAACACCCAAGCTTCCTTGCCTACACCCCCAAGCGAAAAGGGACGCCAAGAGTGGCCTTTTGAATTCACTCGCCCTCCTCTTAGAGCGCGAGAATCGTTTAGACATGACAGCTTCCCTCCCAGCACTCCATCCCGAACTGCCCCCCAGACCCCTACCCGGAGACCTTCCGCTCCGGCACTTGATTCAGATCTTCCAACACCACCACCACCACCCCCCCAGACCCGAGTCCAGAACACGAAGCGATACGCGACCAGGAGCACTACTGCTCAGAGCGCACCTTCTCCGCCTCCGCATCCGAGCCAACCCCCTGAAAAGGCTCACTGCTTCCGTCCCTTCTCGAAGGCGGGATTACCCGTCAGCACAATGAACCGCAGCCTATATAAAATAATCGCCAAGATCATGTCGGCCGACGAGGCAAAGCACGGCTTCATCTATGGATACCAGTTCCCCGACTCGGAGCCGCTCTCGGACGAGCAGACGCCGCGCGGTACCACGCTGGTGAAGATCGGGAAGTCCGGGGACACGGCCACGCGGATGGCACGGTGGCGGTCGCAGTGCAAGTACACTCCGTGCGTTGTTCTCGACCTCAAGACGCCGCATATGGGGCGCTGCGAGAAGATCATACAGGGTGAGTGCACGCTCCTGTCATTTTTCAGATTTTATATCTTGTTCGCCACTATTTCTCCTCCCAAGACATGTTGCTATCCGTTATTTCGGAGAGAGAGTCTGCCTTGTTCCTTGTTTCTTTTCCCCTACTCTTCCCTGCACGATAGAAAACTAACCACCTACTGTTGAAGAGTTTCTCTTCAAGATCAGACGGGAAGAGCACCCGGGCTGTCCCGTGTGTACAAGACGGCATCGCGAATGGTTCGAGGCGGCGGACATCGCGCACCTCCACGAGGCGGTCAAGATGTGGACCGACTGGTTGACCGAGGAGAGACCCTACGACAGCGACAGGACGCTGAAACCAGAATGGCAGCGGCGCCTCGACAGTCTGGACTTGGCGGATCCCCGGTGCTGGGAGAAGTTTGTGTACGGAGAGCTCGCCCGCCCGCCGAATGTGCTAACCATGGGTGGCGAACGGCCCGTACGAGAAACCCCTACCCGCCAGAATGGGGCCATCCCGGTCCCGGAGCCGGACGTCGAGTTCGGACCCCGGCCCGGAGAGCTAATGGCTTCGTATGTCACGAGGATGGTGTCATGGTTGGAATCGCGTGGCTATCGTGTGGTACCTCCAGCGCTCCAAGTCCAACCATAGTGGAGGGGAGAAGGGTCGGAAATTTGATGATCCTGGCTTTATTCCCTCTTCTATTTATGTTTTAACATCCGCGAGGAAAAGGGGGGAATGGATTAGTGGTTTCGCGGCGTTAGGGCACGATTCTACGAAGTGATGAATAATGACGAGTCCCTTTTTTTCTGTTTACAGGTCTTTATTGATATCTTCTCGACAAGTACATCTACACAGGGTATATAAAGTCCAGCTCTTCTTTACACTTCGTTGCGTACAGGTAACCATGCGCCGCAGTTTTTGCCTTCGACCTCCCTGGCCCAGCCATGCAAATACGCACATTCCTATGACCCAGACCAGCCATGAGTAAACCACACCAGATGAACGCCTGATAAAAATGCACAGATGCTACCGAGTAGCGTAGGTAGCACCAGCTTCCTCCTGCAAAATGCTTCCCGAGGGGACGTCCACAAGAGCGGAACTTTAGAAATTAATGAAAATAGGGATGGTTACGCATAGCTCCGCGCAATATCAAGCTGTGCGGCTCCGCGGGCCGTATACGTACAGTGGCTAGCCCCCATGCCCCGGCCCTCGTGCACCACGCCCCATGTGAGGGGGCGCTTCCAGGCCGAGGCCTCGCCCGGGATGCGGTGGGACCGAGCACTCAGTACGGCGCTGCAGGAGCCGGCGGGGAGCGCGAGGGGGTTTCCCACAGCCTGGCCGTTGACGAGCACCGCAGCCGGGGCGGTGCGGAACCCGAGACCGACGACGACAGCGCCGAGGACGACGAGGATCGCGCCAAAGGCGAGGAGACCGACACCGCTGAAGCCGAGTCCGACAAGCGTCCCCGGTGATGCGGTGGAAGATGAGTCCGATGAAGAGGACGGGGCAGAGTCCGTCAAAAAGATAGATACGACCAATACGCTCTGGCTCAGGACGAAACTCATACCGGCGAACAGCGTGACCAGAAACCAGGACCACGGCCGGGGGAGAGTGAGATAAATACCCGTCGTCTGCTGCCCCTCGGGGTTGGCCGAAACACGCAGAGGGAGGGGCTGGCCCAGCGCATACAGGGACGACTCGTGGCTGAGGTAATAGGTCGTCAAGAGACTATTGGTGACGAAATAGAGGACCGCCAAGAGGAGCTGCGGCAGACCCGCGATGACGGCGGCGGCCCACACGGGCAGAGTGGACGGCAGGGAGTAGAATGCGTGGGTTGAGGCCGTGCCGAAGGCGGACAAAGTGCCCGTGGGATCGGCGCGCACGCTCAAGACAAGGGCGGTAGCCGCAAGTCCGGCAGTTGCTAGCCACATGAAGATGAAAAATATCCAGCGCGGCAGAGAAGGGGATCTGAACCAGTAGTGGTTGCTCGGAATCCAATATTTGGCTTCGCGAAGACCCCAGCGGCCTTGCCACACGTCCGGTTTGGACATGAGGCATGCTCCGCGCGTGGTGGGATCCGGGTCCTTGAGGAAGGACGATATGGCGTCTCCGAGGGTGACGAGAGGTTCGAATAAGCGCTTGGTAAGCACTATGGATATGGTGATGATTGTCACGAGGTTGAGGACGACCACGATGCCCAGCAGCAGGCCATTGACGCCAACTGTGCATGTCTGGTCTTGTGCGCTGCCCTGCTGAGCCAGGCAGTACAGCACCGTCGATCCGTTGAGAGCAAACCCATCTACGTCATCGACGCTCGGATACTGAGAGATCGACCCGGAGTGGATGGTCTGAAGGAGTGAGCTGGTTTGCGACTTGGAGTTGGTGACAAAGAGCACCGATTTGTAGTCGGACTGGTATGCGCCGCCGAATTCCTGTGAGCATTGCGTCGTTGTTAAGTTGACGAGCTGGTTCCTTGCCGCAAGATCCTGGAGCGCCAGGATGTCCAGTCGGCTGAGGCCCCCAGAGTTGTTCATAGTATCGTTGCTGAACTGCGCGCCTTTCAAAAACGACTCGGTTACGACAACGACATTGTCGTCGAAAGCGGCCCGGGATACGAAGATTACGGAATTGTAGCTTTGAACCAGCCAGCGTCAGCAAGATGTGTAACGATGAGCAGGCAGATCATCCGAAGAGAGAGACAACTCACATGGTGTGCGTGATAACCGCCGACAAGAGGACTATCACGGCGAGGAGGCTGCGACTTCCTCCGATGTGAGCAAAGTTCCGTACGGATGGGATGCCGATGTCCAACCACTCTTTCTTCCCATGCGCGGCTGTCAACTCAGGCCTGGTTGGACTGCTCAGAACCTGGAACACATAGTTGGCGCCAGAAATGAGTACGAGAGCGAGCACACTGGTGGCGGCGTGGAGAGCCCAATTAATGGCCGATGCGGTCGTACACGAGCCCGCATATACAACAGCCTCTCCTCCTGCCGCGGAGGTCTTAGCGAGGGTGATGATAAGACAAACGATGCCGACGGTGAAGATCAGCACCGAAAGGAGCACGTTGATGGCCACCCCGAAGCGCCAACCCTCGAATGGCCGCCGCGCCTTGCCACGGTGTCGTTTCTCTCGGAAGTCGGTCAATTCCCTCCCCTCTTCATCGCCTTGCCAGTACCCAGCACCAGAGGAGCCCCTGATTGTGCCTTCCTCGTAGAATCCCTCGAAGTCGGCCACTCGTGACTCGTGCGGCTCATGCTGGTGCGCTATATCCACGGCTCGCTCACCAATCTTGCCCTTATTGCGTTTCCGTCGTGCGACTGTCTCGGGCGTCTCCCCACGGATGTAGTTTATCACGTAGTCGGGGATGACATCCCCCATCGCAGACTCTGAATCACCATCGCTCTGCTTCGGTTGCCAGGTGGCTCGTCGAGGGAACTGTGATGTTACCGGACTGGAGAGGTCGGTCTCGGTAACGATGCTATGGAACGGCCATTGTATCGTCTGCCTCCCTCCTCGCATCCAATCCTGAATCGAGGCCCGCCGTTCCGCTCTTTGCTGCTGCTGCTGCTGCTGTTGCTGCCTTTGCTGTTCATTTAACCTACGAACCGGGTCAGTGGTGGTGGTCTTGGTCGGGTCTAGTTGGGAGAGGGTCGGACCTCGAAACCCGTGTCACCTCGCCGTTTTCGTCCCAAGTATACCTGTAAGTGGACTTGGCATGGTCGCGGGGTGGTATGACTATTTCCATCCCGGGCGTGGATGGGCTGG
>FTAS01000066.1_pt1 | contig 10461 bp, 9 predicted proteins | sample 1639141 | NCBI WGS metagenome assembly FTAS01 (sample SAMEA3914812, study PRJEB12502) | metagenome | biome: forest; material: soil | place: Canada | collected 2011-07-07 | depth 0.1 m | reverse complement strand
GCAGAAGCAGCCCGTAGCTACGGCCTCGTCCAATTCCAACCAGAGCACTCCGGTGCCAACCCCGACGTCGGTATTCGCGCCTCCTTCACCCTACCACGGGAACGGGTCTCATCACCAGCATCGGAATTCAAACAGCTCCATGACGGCGCCGTCACCGCCACCGGCATCGTTTGTATCGGCGAGACCGTCCTCCCCGGCCCGGTCCAACTCGACCTCATCGGTATCGACGCTGCCCGCCAGTGTGATCAGCAATCCGCCGTTGATCTCAGGGCAGGTACCCGCACTGACAGCGGCAAACTCGGGTAAGGTGACGGGCGTACCGATAACGACCCCCCCCGAGACCCCCCAGAGCTCGAATGCGGTACCGGTGGGAACCAAACGAGACAGCGAGAGCGATGCTGACGAGAGCCGCCCGAAGCGAAGACGGATAGCGCCCACCCTCGTGAGTGGCGGCTCGGGTTCGGCACCGCCGAGCAGCGAAGAATCGAGGGCTTAGTTGGGAGGCTACTTCATGCTTATCCAGACGAATGATGGTATTATAAGCCCAAGGGGGCTTTAATAAAATAAGCCCTGTGCGTTGAAAAATCAACTCAAGGGGTGCGTGATAGGGAGGCGTTCAGGACTCTTGCACATGCAGCTACAGCATGGATGGTGTTCAATGGAGCTTGGAAGAGAGAGTTTTTTTTTCCCCTTGACAAAAGGGCTCCTTTTTCTTCAGGAGAACGGCCGGATGATAGGTCTATTGGCATTTTTGCGGTGTTTCGGTTATCAGAGAGAGCCTCGGATTTATGGCGCTGCCATCAACTGCGACATTGATACCTTAAGGTACCTTACCTTGCCCTGAATTTAGCTTGGTATTTTGTCGCAAGCCCCATCCGAAGGAGCTGGGGACACTAGAGTACCTACTAAGTAGGCTAGTAGTCTTTTCCCGGATTTATGCTCTAGGTACATAGAAACACATCTCTACTTCGCCTGACTGGAAGCTTTCCTTGTGATATTTGTGATATTTGCTCTACCAAACAGAAGTCTTCTTCAGCTCGCATGATTTCTGTCGCCTATGTATCGCTGCTTTCCTCGACGTGGACCTAGATTTGTAGTCTAGGGAATGCTAAGCACATTCGTAACTAAATGCTCTCATGCTTGGCTACTCCTTGATGATGAAAGAGGGTGAAATCGCCCCTCGAGCCTGGATGAGTGCCTACTGGATACGTACGGCAAGGTAGCTGATATTTGGCAGAATACACTGAGTCGACATGGGCCTGTCTAATTGCCAGAAAGCCTTAATTCTTATGCCAGTATCAGTCGGCCACCATAGCTTGGCGTTTCCCCCACTCCGTCTTAATCGTCTTAACCTGCCTGTATGTACAATTCTCGCCGCAACTACGTCGCAACTCAGACTGTTATAAGACGACGCAGCGTAACCTTGCCGCTGGACAATGTTGCACGACTATCACTGGACAGAATGTCGTATCACTCATGAAAAATCGATAGGTTCTGCCTATATGGTTTGCTACTGGATTAGCTGCATCCTACTTAGCTGAAGAGCTCAACTTGCCCTGCACATGATGAGGCGGCTGGATCTTGGCAGAGCAGAGGGGTTGCGCTACCTGTGCGCAGACGTGTCAGCTCGCCATGGGTGAACGGATTCCTCGAGCCAATTGGATGTAGAGTACGTGACTTCACGAAGTGTGAAGCTGGGACGCCTCGAGGCTGAGCCGTACCGTCCCCTCGTTGGCGAACACTTTTACCTCCACGTTACCGCCGCATGGAAAAAGCTGCCGGCTTGCAATGAGCCCTTCCATCTTGTCTCCAGACAATGGACCCTACTCCTATCGAACAGAGGACTCTGACCAGGGCCGACTATACGGTGGGATGGATCTCAGCCTTGGCGATCGAGCGAGCCGCGGCCGAGGCCCTGCTGGATGAGGAGCATGAGAAGCCTGGCGATTTTTTCCGCCCAGCCGCGGACAAGAATTCGTACTCGTGGGGCCGCATCGGCGCGCACAATATAGTCATCGCTGCGCTTCCGGCTGGCATGTACGGGCAGGTGTCGGCTGCCTCGGTCGCCAAAGACATGGCCGCATCCTTTCCCCAGATCCGAGTCGGCCTCCTAGTCGGTATCGGCGGGGGGATTCCCCAGCCGGAGAAAGAGATCGATATACGGCTAGGAGACATCATCGTGAGCGAGCCGTGTGGCCAGAACGGCGGTGTGGTGCAGTACGACGCCGGCAAGGCCACGGTGGCGGGGTTCGAGCTCAAGGGCTTCCTCAACGCGCCGCCTACCGCCCTGCTCAACGCGACCACAAAGCTCAAGGCACGGCACCAGCGCAAAGCTCCCAGGGTCGCTCAGATCATGCAGGACATGCTCGCGAGGAACACTCGTATGGCAAGAAAGCGGCCAGGAAACCCTAGCTATGCGTACCAGGGCGCAGAGCACGACCGGCTGTTCCGGGCCGAGTGCGGCCATGTAGGAGGAAAGAACTGTGACGGGTGCGATGCATCGCAGGAGATAGAGCGGGAACGAGATACGACCGACCCCGAAATCCATTACGGTGTCATTGCTTCCGGCAGCGCTGTTATAAAGGACGCGGCTGAGCGAGCTGAGGTCTTGCGGCGAGTCGGCGATTGCCTCTGCGTCGAGACTGAGGCTGCAGGCCTGATGAACCACTTCCCCTGTCTCGTGATCCGAGGCATATGCGACTATGCCGATACGCATAAGAATGACCGGTGGCAACCATATGCGGCTGCGACTGCCGCAGCATATACAAAAGAGCTTCTGGGCGCCCTAGATGGCGAAGAGGTCGAGTCGACCAGGCGGGTAGTAGATGTCCTGGATGGGAGTACGAAATTTCTAAACCTTTGCTTCACGATGGTGCTAACCAGTTGCCTAGTTCACGAGGCTGTTCAGGGACTATCCAGAGGACGATACTATGATCAGATAGAGAAATGGCTCTCTCCGGCGGATCCGTCCACAAACTACAACGAGGCTTCGAGAATGCGGCACAAGGATACCGGAAGCTGGCTCCTCGAGGATACGAGATATACGTCGTGGAAGGAGAGCCCGGCCTCTTTCTTATGGCTATACGGAATTCCCGGATGTGGCAAGACAGTGCTGAGCTCAACGATTATAAAGAATCTGCAAGAGGACCCGGATATGACAACTCTACTCTACTTCTTCTTCAGCTTTACCGACAATCAGAAACAATCTCCCCAGCAGCTCATCTGCTCTCTGGCGAGTCAACTGTACCATGCGAGCGAGGCCAACGCACGAAGTTGTCTGGACGGGTGTTTCACGTCACATAAATACGGTCGGGAGCAGCCTAGTTTTTCCTCGTTATGTGCAACTTTCCAGAAGATGGCAGAGCAGGCTGGTGAGCTGTGGGTCGTACTAGACGCCCTTGACGAATGCCCTGGCATAGACCAACGAGGTGTTCTTCTCGATTGGATTGAAGTCATATCCCAGAACAGCAACGTTCACCTTCTCATAACAAGCCGCAGGGAAGAGGATATTTACTCCGCCGTCCACAGATGGGCGCCAGCCCAGAGTCTCATTTCTCTCGAGAGCGGCTTGTTGCACGCAGATATTGCTTCGTATATCCAAAGCGAGGTCAGGAACGCGAAACGCCTTAAACGGTGGCACAGACGGCCGGATGTGCAGCAGGAGATGGAGCAAGTCCTATTAGAGGGAGCCGGTGGAATGTACGAACTCCACATCCTCTTTACTAAATGGTGGCTGACGTGCAATAGGTTCCGCTGGGTTTCTTGCCAGTTGGATGAACTGGGACGCTGCCTTGACTACCCAAGCGTCCAGGAGACCCTAACCTCACTACCCAAGACCCTGGATGATACGTACAGCCGTATACTATCCAATATTCCGAAGGGCTACGTGCCGAATGCAAAGCGGCTCCTGCAATTTTTAACGTACTCCAAGAGGCCGTTGCGGGTCGAGGAAGCCGTCGATATTGTTGCAGTCCAGAGCCAGCGGAAGCCACATTTCGACAAGAAGAACAGAATGCCCGAGCCTCGTGAGATTGCTAGCTACTGTGCTAGCCTGATAACTATTACGGCCAGGCCACGTGGCAGGACGCTACGTGCCAATTTTCGCTACGGATACAGCAAAGACAAACACGATGAGGAGCAGGTAGTACTAGAGATTCAGCTCGCCCATTTCTCCGTTCAGTCATATCTCATATCCAGCCAGGTCGAACCGTCATTTGCAAAGGACCTGTACGAGCCGGTGGCCATGATGGTCGTAGCCGAGACATGCCTCGCCTACTTGCTCGAGCTCGAGGACGGGCTGGGAGTCGACCAGGTGTACACGTCGTACCCGTTCGCAGAGTTTGCCGCCAGGTACTGGGCGGAATATGCCGCTGAATACTGCATGAATTCCAACGATCTGCACAACCTTGCTATGAAGCTATTTGCCAATCGCCGTATATATCGTTTGTGCCTTGAGCTTTATGACCCTGACGGACGATGGGATCCTTTCTACGCAGACTCGGACTCGGACGACTCGGACGACGAGGGCGACTGGGGGATGAATGGTCCGCTATATTACGCGGCTCTTTGTGGACTTTGTTCTTGTGTGGAGAATTTACTGAGCTTGGGATTCAACCCCAACGCGAGGGGCATAGAGCACGGCAATGCTCTCCAGGCTGCCTCGGCACAAGGACACCTGAGCATCGTTCAAGCGCTCATCGACGGAGGCGCCGACGTCAACGCGCACGATGGAGAGCAGGGAAACGCTCTCCAGGCTGCCACGGGAGAAGGACATCTTGACGTAGTCCAGGCTCTCCTCGACAGAGGCGCTGACATCAACGCGCAGGTTGAGGATTACGGAAATGCTCTCCAGGCCGCCTGCACGGGAGGACGCCTGGATATAGTCCAGTTCCTCCTCGACAGAGGTGCTGATATCAATGCTCAAGGCGGAGAATATGGAAGTGCTCTCCAAGCCGCTTCGGCCGAAGGACATATCGACATAGTCCAATACCTTCTCGCCCGAGGTGCAGACACGAGTGTGCACGGCGGATACTACGGCGATGCCCTCCAAGCCGCCGCGTCAAAAGGACACGGTGAAATCGTCGAAATGCTCCTGGACCATGGTGCCGATGTCAATGCGCAGATCGGACCGCAAGCCGGTGCTCTCCAGGGTGCTTCGACGTTTGGACACCTCGACATAGTCTATACACTTCTCGACCACGGCGCCGACGTAAACATGCAGGGCGGATACTACGGAACTCCCCTCCAAGCTGCTTCGGCAAGAGGACACTTTGAAATCTCCCGGACGCTTCTCCGCCACGGCGCCAACGTCAATGCACAGGGTGGTCACCACGGAAATGCTCTCCGCGCTGCCTCTTCCCAGGGGCATGGGTACATTGCTCGGCACCTCCTGGCCGCAGGCGCCATTGTGACCGAGCCGGTCGGAGACGCCGGAAGCTCTCCTCACGCGGCCTCCGAAACGGGGCATGATGACGCCGCCCTAGAGCAAGACGTCGATTTCGGTCCGTGCTTGTCTAGCCTCAGCCCTGCGTCGGAAGAAGAGGCGCGTAAACAGGCTCTGGCTGCGCTACACAATATCCAATACGGCCTCGATGTGAAAACAAGCAAGAGAGTCAAGACTTACCACAGTGAATAAGCAGTCAGTCTACCAGGCCTCGGCAGAGAACACGGAAGTCATTACCTGGATATAGGGGAGTTAGTGGCATGGCGCATTCGGAGGACTGTTCGGGACCAGGAACATTTATTCTGCCAGGGGAGCTTTGAGTGGATCTTGTCAGGGAGATTAAGGTACTATAGCCTACAAAGTACTACAATTATGAAGTGTTATTTTTGGATGCCGTATAGTTAAGGTACAGATGATTTTCACTCAGAGGTATCAATGATATCAGCTGCGGATTATTAGGCCTGCATACGGCTGACCTTATCATCAGTATTAGATGAAATAGACTGCCACTTTACAAGACATTGCGGGATAGCCAGAGGAGAGGTACATAGACGAGATGGACTGCAACTACTGCGTTCGCCGTATGGGAAGATATGTCCCGCTGTCGTTCCTAGGCCAAGAAACCCGAGGATGCGGACCCTCTGAGACGAAACCACTCGACCTATCGCTGGAACTTCCATCTATCAACGGTTCTGGCTGCTCCCTTCCTCCTTCTGCAGAAGACGCTGCCGATGGACTATCCCCCAACACCGACGGCGCTGGGGACGGCTGGGGTGTCGAGCCGTCGACAGGTGTCGAAGGGTCATCCTCCGGGTCATCCGGATCTACGGCGAGCAATTCGTGCGTCTCCTCGTCCTCGGCATCTCGCTTCTCTGAAAAATGACGGATGATACCTATGCGGGAAAAGTCAGCCATTGTGCACGGCTAGCTGGCGGCGTCCTACTACTCGGGAACTCCTCGTCTTACCACCGATGGCGAACAGAGTGTCCTGCACGACGGGGATCCAGGCCAACAGGGCGGTGATCTGTCCAAATCCCCATTCGTTGTCCTGATACGCGGAGCCGCTCGCGAGGCGCAACTCCTGCCGGTGGGCCAGCAAGGAATCCAGCCACAGCCCGATGTAGAAGCCGCTGACGGCTGTGAGACCCACGGCGCCAGCGACGGAGACAAACCTCCAGGGTCCAACCCGCAAGAGTCGGCATAGCAGTAGGTACGGTTTAGCCAGAAGCATGCCGATGAGAACTAGGATACCAAGAAGGACGAAGCCAGTCGCAACGCCCACCGCACCTAAGATAGGAGCGGAAACCACGAGCAAAACCCAGATTCCAGATGGCCACGCGCTGTCCTGCTTCTTGGGTTCATCAGGTACTACGATATTCATGGTGGGAACCGGCCAATCGCCTTGCCTGATACAGTACGTCGTGATAGCCTGCAATGCTTCGCCGTACGAGGACGGGTAGCCAGAGTTGGAGATGACCACCGCCAGATACCAGGTCACAGCAGCGTAGAGACCGATCACGGTGTTCCTCGTCTTGGACGACTCGTGGATGGGGAAATACGAGAAGGCGCAGATCAGCGCGGTCCAGCACTCGTACAGCGCCAGGTCCTTGATGAAGTCCACCTCTGTCACGGGACGGACTTGGTCGAGGCGAATGATGGACGCCAAGAGGACGGAGAAGGCGATGATGATGTTTGTCTGGTGCAAGCTCCGTGCCACTGGGACGAAGTTCTCCGTGATCCACAGCTTGGACGGCAACTCGAGGAGAGAGTCCGACGAGAGATCGGAGCCGATGTATAGAGACAGGACGGCCAGCAACGGCCCGAAGAGAAGCGAGCTCACGCCTTGGAGGATGTAAGAGATCATGGCCTTGTCCGTCAGCCACTTCATGCCAGCTCGACGGGGATCAGCGCTGTCCACTACTCACACCAATCCCAGAGATGTCCGGATTGCCCGATCCGTAGACCAGTATGCAGGTGTCCGGACATGTTTGGACAAGCAGGGATAGGTTGTAGCCAGCCCAGTCGTGGACGATGTGTCCGACGAGGCTCGTTAAATCATCAAAGGCGCAGGTACCATTGCCCCCAAGTGCCGCTGGTGTTAGTGGAGTTGGTGACAGGGTAGGCGAAGGCGAGCCTAGATCGGACTGAGCGGATGTCTGCCAGAGTTGCAGAGATATACAGAGCGCGAAAGTCGTCCGGAACGCCATCCTTGGACGCCTTGGGAGGACAAGATGGTTGTTTTGCTATCGAGCGTACATATAGGCAACGCGGCCCATTCTTCGCGCGATAGGAGGAGCTGAAGGCATGGAGCACCAGGCTGGCTCTGCCGCCCCAGTATTTTCAGCCGGCTGTGCAAGATATGTGGTTATTCCCGATATGGGGGTTCGCAGCAGAGGGCGTGTGCTGCGCCGACGGCATTCTGGCCAATCCCTGTTTCGCCCACTCTGTATACTCGTAGGTTGGTAAGTCTGGCAGATCCCCATGGTCGAGGTGCCTGTTGGGGTAGAGACGCATCTCTGACCTTCTTCGGATTCCCACGCCAATATTTTTGGCAAAGCTCCTACGATAACGTCAAAGCTGAACACAGAAAGCGGGCGTCGCGGATTTAGGTTCTATCTCGCGTCGCCTAGCTACTGAGAATACCCCTGGCTGGGCCGGCTTTGGCCGGCTTAAGACAAGTTGCGATAAGGGATTGACGTACCTCAATCCCCCGCGGGGGGGCTTTTTGATAACAGCCCAGGCAGCGGAATGCGGGGGAACGGTGAAGCTTCGGGGACGCTCTCCAACAAAACGGTCAGCTGGAGCTTCGGGGGTCAACATTCCCCTCACGAATATTAAACTACTAAATAAAAGGCAAGTCCTAACCTTCTCCTTTTTACGAAACCGCTAATTATCAAACTATTACTACTCTGCCCTCTCCGAATTACCCAAGTTGTCAACCCCCCGTCCTAGTCACCAAGTCCGTGAGAGCAAAGAGGCTGTCCTTATCAACACTTCCAACTCCTGGTTGACTTTCAATCGAGGCGGACAAACACCACTCTCAATTGGGGGGAGCTTATCGTGCTCTGAACACATAGTATTGACTTACACGGAGCTTGGAACCTACAGAGCATACGGAGTACCACACTCTACCAAGTGCTTCAGTTATATGTACCTGAACTTATCAAGCTGAATATTACAGCTTGCGAAGACCCAGAGATTCCATCCAGAGAGATCGCCTGCACCAGCAAGATGGTTTTCTTCTTGGATTATATCCGGCATCAGCGGGACTGGTAAGTACAAATTGTCCCATTTCCAGTCCCACCTCTATCGTCAACTTTGTATACAAAATGGCTGACATTCTTTGTCACAAAAGCCGCTTCAAGCAGCAGGAGCGTGTAGAGCGCATCAAGGCGCTAGAAGCTTATCAAGGCCCCATCACGGACGTCGATCGTGAGACGGTATCCAAGAAGATCGAGGACCTGGTTTCCGGTGTGCACAGCGGCTCCGTCTCTCCCGCCGCCTTGCTTGGTACCTACGGAAAGATTGCCCTCAAGGCTCACGCCAAGACGAACTGTGCGACCGAGATCATGATCGCCTCGGCGGCGGGCTGGCTCGAGGATGGCTCGGTTAACCTGAAGGGTCCGCTGGCGGGCATCCCGGTCAGCCTGAAGGATACGATCGTGGTCGGCGGGTACGACACGACAGTTGGGTACAGCAGCTTCGTCGGGAACAAGACCGCCTGGGATGGCCCGATGGTGAAGCTGCTCAAGGACGCCGGCGCCGTCCCGTACGTCAAGACCAACATGCCCATCACGCTGCTGAGCTTCGAAAGCACCAATGACGTGTGGGGCCGTTGCACCAACCCGCACAATACCAAGTACTCGCCCGGCGGCTCGACAGGCGGCGAGGCGGCGCTCTTGGCCATGGGAGGGCGCATTGGCGTGGGCAGTGACGTCGCAGGTAGCGTACGCGCACCGGCCCATTTCTCCGGCTGCTACAGCATCCGGTGCTCGACGGGCCGATGGCCGAAACTCGGCATCTGCACGAGCATGCCTGGCCAGGAGGGTGTACCCAGCGTGTACAGCCCGATGGCGCGTACCCTTGACGACTTGACGTATTTCACCCGGTCCGTCATTGGCATGCAGCCGTGGAAATACGACTACACCGTCCACGCGATCCCGTGGCGGGCCGAAGTCGAGAAGGAGTTCGCCGAGAAGCCAAAGTTGAGGGTGGGAGTGCTCCGCACCGACGGCGTGGTGGATCCCAGCCCAGCCTGCACGCGAGCTCTCGAGATGGCGGAGGCCGCACTCAGGAAGGAAGGCCACGAGATCGTGGAGGTCACCCCGCCCGATATGTACCACGCTCTCTGCTTGGCCTCGCTGCTCCTGAATGCCGACGGAACCCAGATGTTCTCGTCCTTTATGCGTCACGGAGAGTGGAACGACCCCGGCGCCAAACGCATGGCGTTTCTGGCGAACCTCCCGAGTCCCCTACGATACCTCTACTACTTATGGGTCAAGTACATTCGCAGGGACGACATATGGGCCGGTCTGGTCCGCAACTGGCGCACCCAGTCGGCCTTCGAGAACTGGAAGCTAGTAGCGCAGCGTGAGGCCTACCGGACTAAATGGTTTAACTGGTGGAACGCCGAGAAGCTAGACGTCCTGCTCGCTCCGCCCAACGCCACGCCTGCCGTTCCCCATGATGGAATGTACGACGCAGTCAGCAGCTGCGGTTACACTTTCTTATTCAACCTGGTAAGTCCACCGTGAGAGAGCATCCGCCGGCTAGTAGTAGCGCATACTGACGACCTCTTTTCCTTCTCTTCCCATCAGTTGGATTACTCCGCCGGAGTCCTTCCCGTAACCCATGTCGACAAGAAGCTAGACAAGATGCCAGCGACATTCAGCCTCCGAAAATTGAATGGTGTGGCGTACGGAGCCTACAAGCTCTACGACGCCGAGGCTATGCATGGCTTGCCGGTAGGCGTGCAAGTTGTTGGTCGTCGGTTGGAAGAGGAGAAGGTCCTGGCTGTC
>FTAS01000182.1_pt1 | contig 10802 bp, 6 predicted proteins | sample 1639141 | NCBI WGS metagenome assembly FTAS01 (sample SAMEA3914812, study PRJEB12502) | metagenome | biome: forest; material: soil | place: Canada | collected 2011-07-07 | depth 0.1 m | reverse complement strand
GGGGTGATCAGAACCCAGGTTCACAAAGCAATGGGTCACGCCGGCCTCCCAGAGGGCCTCGAAGAAGGCAAACGATGTAGTGTACATATTGGGCGACGAGGGTGCAGCGGATGTCGTTGTCGCGAAGCTCCTGGGGCTGGACGTGGACGTGATTGCTCTCGAGGCGAAGTCGACCCCGTCTCTATTATTGTAGGAAGTGAGAACAGCACCGGGGCTGGTTCGGCCGCGTCGTGATAGATCTACTGCCGAGGGGGGGCCGGTAGGCTGCGGGGTCGCGCGAAGGGGGCGGATCCCATTAACCCCGCCGCGTCCCTCACTAGTCGCCGGCACCGAAGGTCGGTAGGCGCTGGCGCTCGCGCTCATCCATCGCCTTCGCGCGGAATGCCCAGCTGCATAGAGCGAGTTCTTTTGCTTGTGGAACAGCCAGGGTCCCTTGCCCGTCAGCGAGAAGGAAGCGGGTGACTGAAGTGGGGTTGCTTTGCGGAACATTGTGGCGAGAGAGGAGAGCAACCGGCCGTACCGATATGCCGTGCTGCTGTGTGTGGCTGGTGGGGGATGGAAAGGGGAAAGGAGCAGATAGGAACGTTATAGTCAGTCGGGGGTCGTTTGCCTTGACTAGCCACCCATTAGGTATGGATAATGGTGCACTGTGGCTGTCGTTGAGGGTCGACAGGGAAGGGGGGCAGAGTCAGGGTATCAGACTCGGGTAAGGGAATGCAAGGGAGGCGAGTAAGGGAGAAGAGGTAGGGTAGGCAAGTTAGGTAAGCAGGGGAGGAGGTAAGGTAGAGGAAGTAAGGTAGAGGAGGTAAGGGGAGAGAGAGAGCAGACAAGACAAGGAAGAGAGAGAAAAAGAGGCCAATCCCGTCCCCTTATTTTGGAATGGGAATGAGATCCAATTTGAAGTCGGATAGCTACGAGACAGCCCGGGTGCCCCAGACGCGGAGGCGGTGGAGTTTCCCCAGGGTTTTTAAAGCTTAGGTCATCACCTGGCACGCTGGTCGATACCAAACAGTTACTTCATAGGGAGCAGACAAGATGGACTAGCAGTACCTTGAGTTAGCGGGAAACTCACGGCTCCAACCAGCGCTTCGTCATTGTCCAAGGGCGGTGGAGAGCTTTTGTGACAATCCCTACTTACTACTTACCGATACGTCGTGGCACGGTAAGACGTGGGTTCGTAGGTACAGTAGTCTCGGCATAAGTGCCCTGCCTAGCCTGGGATCAAGGTTTCTCGAAGTGGCAGAATCCAGATTAACCCATCCCTTTCTTAAAGCCCTTTAGAATACTTCGTACCAACCTTCTGGACTGCCGGAACCGGCCATCTCTTCATCTCATGCAAGGTACAAATACAGGACATAGCTCAGCATATGAATATAAACTACCGTGTATATCGTAGGTACTTGAACCTAAGTACTCATCCCTATGATGAATAGCGCTCTAGCTTCTTCCCAAGTGCCATTGGCGGTCCCCCCGTCTGTGAATCTGCGATCCAAGTATTGTGGATTCTTCTCTTCATCCTCCTGCCCAAGTAACTTGCCATCTTTGGCTTATCTCTGCCCCCGGTTCGCTGAGCCTTTTATACGTAATACCTCGGGCTTGTGAAACAGGGAGCCAGATCACAAGACCGAATTGGCTCCGTCTTGGGCCGTGGATTGCCGCTATCGAGATCTGGCTCCGCTACTGCCCGACCGAACCCCCCTCCCCTCACTCCCCCCCGATCCCGTACCGTACCTGAAATGCGGGGTTGCAGCCGCTAATTAGCTAAGAGCCGATGCCGTGCTCCCCCAGCGTGCACTTTTGCTCTCTCACCGCCGTACCGAAAGGGTTTAAGTCTGGCTTCTCCAATTTGGGGATTCTCAGTTCTTTACCACACTCTCGTACGATGCTCGTGTGCACAAATGTAGTTGTGTATATGTGCGTATATGTGTCTGTCTCCTGTCTGTCTGTGAGTTGGTGGGTCCGGATAAGTGGCCGGCCGCTGATAACAACTAAGGCTACTGTACAATATATCTTGATGCAGGGCCCTCATTGCCTCGTTTTGCATAGGTACACAAAGGTACAGTACGAATAGCCTTGGCAGAGCCCACAAGGATCTCGAATTTGGAAGGCCAGGTGTCACGGTCTCGGGCGGAAGACATGAGCCGCAGTGGTAGCAATAATAGATTAGCAAGGTCCCGTACTATAGATAAGGCACATGCCTAGCTTTCCTAGGTAGGTAGGTAGGGACCTTAGACTAGCTTTTATGGATCTAAATCCCAGCCCTCGAGGCAGCTCCACCATAGTCCTTGAACATGAAGCCCTCGCACATACCGTACGTCAAGGTACCTTGCCTTACTTATATCATCCTAGCCCGTGTCCCGCCGTGTCAAGCCTCTCATTAGAATCGGCACCGATTTTGGTCATGAATTCGTAACTCGTAGCTTCTATCTGTGCGTGTGTTTTATGTGGTCGAAGATAATACACCAGGTACTGTATCCTCATCGTCGTCGTCGTACTCGGCCACGAATGGGAAATCCATCGGCGGCGGGTATCGCTTGAGTGCCTCGCGGATTCCCATCTCCTTCCCGATACGTTCCAGCTGTTCCGCCGCCGCCCGTCTGTGCCGCGGCAGGAGAGTCGTCAGCCTCGCCACCAGCGCCAGCGGCCACAGCATGCGCATCCCGTTGGACCAAGACGGAGAGTTCGGACGGTAGGAAGTCGACGGCGACCCGCCGTCCGCGGTCGTCGTAAACGCATGCGGTACCGTGGCCAGGATCTGATCCGCCACGTCTCGGATCGACTGGACGAGCTCGCGGCGCTGCTTGCGAAGGGCGGTGAGGTCGCAGAGGCCCAGGGTGAAGGGAAACTGCACGTTGATGATGAAGTTGATGAGGAGCACGGCCCAGTGCTGCGTCTTGAGACGCGTGCTTCGGGTCAGGTTCCAGATGTGCAGCTCGGCCGGCGAGTACGCATCGCTCGCCCGCTCCGGCTCCAGCGCCATCTTGTCCAGCGCTGCGACCCGCTCCAGGATCTCGGAAGAGGCGAGGCAGGCCGCCTCGACGTTTCCGTCCATCACGATCGGCACCGTCTTGGCAACGATCTCGCACGCTTCCAGGTTGTAAGCGGACGCCGCATAGTTTAGCCGCTCGGCGGGGGTGAGATCGCGTTTGACGATCTCGAGCCAGCCCCGGGCGCCGGCGGGGAGTTCCGAGTTGGATATGATGCACTGGATCTGGATGTTGGCAAACGTGATCCAGAAGATGGCACGACCTCGGGGAGTAGCAAACTGGCCGGCGCCGCGCAGTCGAAGCATGGTCGTGAGGCCGATGAGGTGGATGTGCCAGGCGGCGGGTGCCGGTTTACGCCCGCTTTGCGGCGAGCCAACCATGATCTGGTCAAGTTAGCTGGGTCTTTCCTGCGAGGAAAGGAACGTATTCTCCTCGCGGTGGAGGGCGGGGTGGCTGGCTTACTTCATAATGCCCGAGGAGCCAGATGGCGATTAGGGTGGTATCCTCCAGTCTCTTGAATGGATCGGCCAGGGCTGTCTTGATAGACTGCAAGGTCTGCCCGTACTGCCTCTTGACTTGCATCTCGTTCGACGTGTCGTGCAGCAGCTGGCTGGTGTGTGCGGTTGCGAACAAGTCCGCGGCCCGGCCGAGACACGAGTTGTCCGGCGTCTCTTGGAAGACACTCGGCAAGAAGTCGAGCCAGTCGTACGCCCGCTGCCCATTGAGAATGTTGACGAACTGGTCCAAGATCAGCGTTATGGAGCGGCTATGGCGCGGCGCTGATAGCTGGAGGTCGAAGGTGGCGGGGGAAAGTATCGCAAATCTAGGATCGATGTCGATGCTGGAATCAACAGACGTGAATGACTGCAGCGACGCGGCAGGAGAGACGTTGCGTGTGGCACCTCCTGGAGGGGACGGAGACTGCTGAGGCCTCCTCCTCCTTTTCTGCTGAATGCTGCTTGGGTTTTCATTATGGAACACCGCGTCCAGTTGGCCACGGTATCCGGGGCAGATGGCTCCGTACTTGGTGCATCGGAGGCAACCCGGCTTTGTGAGATCACACTTTCCCCAGGCAGGCAGCATCAGCAGAACGAACGAACTCAGTGACGGGACGAGACAGGTTTCCAAGCAGAGAGGGGTCCGTGTGGGGGATCCCAGCAAGGCAAGGAACTGCAGATAGGAACTGTAAACGCTCACCTTCACTCGCCTGGCTCGGCATAAATGGCAATCCAAGGAAGGCTTGCCTGTATTGGGCATCTTGCTCGAAAAGCTCGAAACAACTACCGAAAGAGCTCGCGAAGGAGGGTGGGTATCAAGATCGGTTCCAGCCCAACGGTGTTGGTGGAAACGGCACACAGACCCGAGCTTCGACGCACAACTCAGTGGCTCACGGACGTAGTCAGAAGAAGGAAGAAGGAAATAATCCCCGCCGAGACAGAATAATGATAAAAATAATATAATAATAGCAGGGGGGAACCTCTCGGTCTGTTCTGCAAAGATATAGGTTACGCTAGCTGCGTATAGAGAGCTCTCACGGAGATTGCTAATGGCGACCTGGCCGACTGCTGGGTGGCTTCTGGCTTCAGCGCCTCAGCAGTCTATGAGTCTGCCCGTAGACAAAGACGAGGTAAATTTTGACACAATGAAGATCAAGATTTTCGGTGGAAAACCACAATAGAGCGATGAGGCGAGCTTGGATTGGCGCATCTGCGCTGGCTTTGCGATACGCGTTTTGGTTGCGTCAACTCGGAAGTTGAGCCACTACGATGGATCTTGCAAAATGACGGGAAACTTGGAAGATTATCGCTCGCCCCGAGCCCCCCTTCGTGTTTCCGAGAAGCCTCAGCCCTATCTAACTTGCGGCGGTGGCCGCTAAACTTTAATCCCATTGGCGCTCCCCAGACCCTGGAGTCAGTGGAGTGTCTCCTCCCTTACCTGCCTGGGCACGCTGAGTTCGCTGAGTGGCTGGGTTGTTAGGGCTACTGGGTGTGCTATGTCGATCAGTGGCTCAAGAGTGGGTATCAGTGGTATCAGTGGTATCTTAGTAGTGCCGTGGCACAGAAGAATCGCAGTGACGCTATTCCCAAAACGGCTTTCCATTCGAGCTGATTCCTACAAGGGGATTCTTGGATGGTTCACGGCCGACGCCGTGTAAACGAACAAGGGTCGCATAGGTGAGGAAAATCTTGAGGAATACGGAATCTTGTCTTCTCTATTGGCTAGAAGAACGTATTTTGAGATATGCCATCCGAATAGCTCGAATGGGACCCGAATAACTTCGAGATCGGCCATCCACGATTGCTTATCCCATGGCGCAGCAATCCAACTGTTCCGCGACGATGCATTTCGTTCGACAAGTTCGCGATATATTAAGGTATATATGATGTATGTATTCCTAGTCAAAATGTCTCATTCTTCTTCTTCGTCTCCCATAAGACACAAGATACCCCTATTTATACCAACATCTCGCTCGCTTGCTCTTGGTTTCGCAACGATACCTTAATTACGCCTTGCAAATCGCATAAGTACTGCACGCAGCGATCCTTCGCGCCTAAACCGCCGCGTATCCATCGTTTGTTGTCTATTGGAAATACCAGAGTCACGACCAGAACGACATGGGTAATCACTCGTCAAAGTCCGATGACTCGCAGCCGCATATCTGCCCGGTGCAGTCGCTGGACGAAGGTGAGAAAAGTCGACCCGGAGGAGCCTGGACGAGAGCAACGCTGATGCTATTCTTTCAGATGCCACCCAAAACCTATTCGCGAACACGAGTTTCTATGAGTTCAACAAGATCTTGTCGGGGTCCTGTGCCGCGTTTACTCTGCTTGCCATGCTCGTCTTCATGCTCTTGCACGCAACCCACTTTAGCAAGCCGAATGAACAGTTCAAGTGCGCCCTCGTGCCTGATCGTTGCGCGTTCTATTCCATACCAGCTAACACGGTTTCTTCCTAGGATACTGAAGATTAGTGTCGTCGTACCCTTTTATGCCATCTTCAACTTCCTGAGTGTCGTATTCCCGGCAGCACAAGTCTATCTTCTACCCTGGTTAGACTTTATCCAGGCCATCGCACTCGGCTCATTCTTCCTCCTTCTGTGCGAGTTTGTATCCCCCAGCGAGATCCAGAGGGATGTTTTCTTCTCCGCCATGACTGTGCCCGACAAGAAGTCAGGGACGGGCACGCGCGACGGTCTGGTCTGGTTTCGGGTACGTGTACCGAAACCCGCGGCGACATCTCAACTTCATCGCTGACAAGCTTGCGATTGCTAGACACGCTGGTTTTTGATCTTCCAATACCCCATCGTTTCTCTTTTCGTCGCCATCCTCACCGATATCACGCAAGCCGCTGGTGTATACTGCCAATTTGAGACCAAGTTGTACTGGGCGAAACTCTGGGTGTGTTTGATATCTAACGGTCGTGTCGTCAGGTGAAGCAGCAACATGGCTAACAAATAGACAGCTCAACATCATCAGCAAAGCATCGCTTGTATTTGCGGTCATTTCAGTCCTACGGTTCTACTCTCAGCTGAAGTCCCACCTCGCTCACCACGGTCCCCTCGCCAAACTCGTTGCGTTCAAGCTGATTGTCACCTTGACCTTCCTGCAGTCGGTACGTGCTACCGAATTCCCCGAGTTTTTCAGGGATTCTCCTTGTGTCCAAAACCATGTTTGCTAACTCTAGTATCAATCAGATCATCTTTCTCATTCTCCAATCTACCGGAGCCCTAAACCCAACTCCGACCATGACCTACGCGGACCTCCACATTGGCATTCCCGGTCTCGTCATCTGCATCGAGACGGTGTTCTTCGCTTTGTTCTTCTTCTACGCCTATAGCTGGAGTCCCTACCTCCTCCGCAACCAACGGAATTACTACGAGACCCGGTCGGGCCAGCAGGTTCCCCTCGCGCTCAGCTACCAGGGCGGCCCCCTCGGGGTCTACGCACTCCTTGGCATGTGGAACCCCAGTGAGACGATCCAAGCCATCGTTTTCGGAATCAAACTCGGCATGGAGTTGCATCAGGGGAGAAATACCGGCTCCAATGTGAGTTCAAACCACCAGGAGTACTACCTCCTCGGGCCGCACGGGCAGCCTGTTGACGGCGATCAGGTCAACGAGCCGACGCAACAACGGCAGAAATACCAACAAGAATACCAGCAGGGCGGCTACTAGTGCTGCAGCGCACACAAGAAGTTGAGAGAAGTGAGATTGGCGAACCTGAATCTCTGTTGTGAATTATTCGATATACACATGGCGTTGTTGCCTTCCCGTTTCTTTTGGCTGTGGAGTTTATACCTGGATCTAGGTGACAAGCGACTGTAGTTGGACAATGTACATTATAACGGAATAAACTGGATTCTGTTGCGCTATGCTGTGGCGTTTCGTGGGCTCGTTCGACCAGAACGGAATAGAAAGCGGGAGCCATGCGGATAGATACTCGTTAGCGTCTAGCAAATTATTGCTCTTAAAGAATCATACAAGTATCCAAGCCACCCTATACCACGCGCCAGCTCCTTCGACAGCGCCTCGTGGGCATCTTTAACATGTTGATCCAAGTCAAAGTCCCATACCCATTCGTTGACTCCCTCTAGCCTCTCCCGCACCTTGGCGATGTCGTCTCCGACTCCAGGCATTCGGAACTGGAACATCTCTCCCAGCTCCCTGCTATGCCTCACCAGGCGCTGCGTCCTCGGCCTCCGCATCCTGTCGTACACGGCGAAAGCGGCAGGGAGCTCCGCGGCTGAGGCAACGCCATCGTGACTGAGTATCTCGCACAAGACCAAGGCGTCTTCAATCCCGACGCCCGCGCCCGCGCCTGCGTGAGCCGTGCTGGCATGAGCAGCGTCTCCGAGAAGCAGGATCCGACCGAGGGAATAAGTTGGGCAGGGAGGCAGGTCGTAGATCCCCCACGCATTCGACGTTTTTACGTGCTGTTTAGTGCTATGTGTCAGCCAGCCATGGATATATCACAAGCACGGAGAAGGACATCACGTTATATTGACCCGGTGACACACCTCTAGGAGACGGAGGACAGGCGCGGCCCAGCCCCGGTAGTCACCCAGCAGCTGCTCCGAAGAGGCCTTCTCGACCCACTTCTCATTATTCCAGTCTTTGCTCTCGTGTTTCCTGAACGCAACGACATTGAGCCTCTGGCCCTCGTCGATGGGGTACGTCACCACATTGCCGCCGTGGCCCATGTAAACCTGGCTGTCCTGCGCGAGGTCCGGGCCCAGGGCCGAGATCGCATCGCTCATCTCCACCACGCCGCGGTATGCGTACACGCCCGTGAACTCGGGCTGCGCACCCGGCGCGTCGTTCAGCACGATCCGTCGCACGGTGGAGTGGATCCCGTCGCAGCCCACCACGGCATCCGCGACCGCGGAGCTCCCGTCGGCGAAATGCACCCGGACGCCCTCCGCTTGTTCTTCGTCCAACGCGACGAGAGACTTGTTCAGCCTGTAGTTGTCCTCGGGGAGCAGCCTCGCCAGCTCGGACAGGAACCGGCCCCGATGCAGGTTGCCGTTCTCGTCGGGGTCGATCCGCACCGGCCACACCAGGTCCAGATCCTCGCTCTCGCCGCGGCGGAACTGGAACCAGACGTCCTGCTTGTCGGCCGAGGCGTTGCCGGTGCGGATCCGCTCGTAGATGTCCACCACGCGGCGGTCGACGCGCCGCATCGCCCGGAACGCGTTGGGGCTGATGGATATCCCGGCGCTGAGCTCGCTGAAGAACGCCTTGGCCTCGTACACGCAGACCCGTATGCCGCGCGCTGACAGGCCCGCCGCTAATATGAGCCCGGCGAGCCCGCCGCCTATGATGGCGATGGTGAAGGGCTTGCGCGGCTCCTTCGAGTCTGAGCATTCGGAAAGCGACGAGGTGCGCATCTTGGCCGAGACACAGGACACAACATTGTGGACTGAAGCCAGTCTATTTTTTTCTTCTTCTTTGTCTATCTCCTTTTAATATCCTGTCCTCACCAATCTATTAGAGACTAGTAACTGCCACGATTCCAATAATCTTAATGCTGTGATTGCTATTGTCTACGAGCAAATCTCGTGTTGGTGGAGTCTCTGGATCAGGCTCAATTTGCCTGCAAAGCTCCCAAATGAATGCACGGAAAGAACAGAGTGGTTCACCAGCAATACTTTGTCACGAGACTGGGTCTTTCTGCTGCATCTCTCGGTAGATACCCTGCGAGAGGACTGACTACTAATCAGTTTATTGACAATGGGCGATGCAAGGGCCGGGGGAGTGGGTTGGGTCGTCGGGGTAAAGCACCTTCATCTACTAGTCTACGGGCAGCGTACTTACTATAGTAACTTATCTGAGGCAATCTGGGATGCTAGGACAATACTGCCAATACAGGAAATTGCGGATCTATAATTATTTCAAATACCCGGCATCGTAGCCATGTGGATGGCTGCGGCAGTATGTAAATACTAGGCTGGCGCAGATTGACCAATAATTCTGGTAGACTTATTGCCTGCCTAGACAGTCTGGGGGCCGAGATTCTACATGGTGAATGGTGCATAGAAACTAGTCGAATCTGGATCGAAGAGCAAACATTGTAAGAAGTTCGGAGATAACCGAAGTAGTACTAGTAGTATACAAAAATGAGGTGGGCATTTGGAACTTGGAATGTGGTGTTCCCACGCACTGTATATATCTCGGAAACCGAGCGCGCAGCACATAAGACTTGCCTGCGCGGCGGCCGATGGTCAAATCCCGAATGAGTGGATGTTGCTGTAAGCCTGTACGCAATTCCCGCGGAAATACCCAAGTTTTTTTTTTCAAGAGTGTGACTGGGCCGCTTTTTCTCCGATGACTGGCCCTTTGGTTTAACCCCAAACGAGCTACCACCAAGTTACGTAGTTGGATAACCACCTGTACGAAGTATGTGTGTCAAGGACCAATTTTCGATTACACTAATGCCGCGACGTATTAGTCAGTCGCACGCGGGACTCAAGGCCGGATCGCAAAGACCGAGTTCCTTCGGACCCGACATGACGTCGGGAGAGTGTCAATCGTTAAAAAGCATCGCGGCGCCGTCCGTGACGAAGCCAAGCTGTGTGCGAGAACTTCACCCAAGTGATTTAAAGATCATCTCAATTCTCTGAAACAATAGAATAGCGGTAACCACATTCGGAGCGGACCCTTCTATTTTATTTCTTTTCCTCACAATGGCTAAATCCAACTCTTCCGATTCGGTCGCGGTCCACGGATGGAGCGCCGTGCCGGCAGATGCGAATGCCATCTTTCTCGGCAAGCCCTTCCTGAACCGACCCACCCCTCTGCTGGTCGACGAGATCAAGTTCCCTTCGGAGGACCCTGTTGTTGCCAAGGTACAGGCGTATGCCAAGGAAAAGCTCCCGAGCAAGACATTCAACCACTCGATGCGCGTTTTCTATTTTGGTAATTATGCCGCCTTATTCGCCTCCTATAGGGCCTTCTGCTGATGATCTCTTGCTCCCGTAGCCACCGCTATTCTCAGACAGCAATTCCCGGATCAGGCGAGAACCCTGTCCCCGTCCACTCTGGCCCTCACGTGCCTGCTCCATGACATCGGCACCACGCAGGAGAATCTCCACGGTACCCAGATGTCGTTTGAGTTCTTCGGCGGCATCCTCGCCCTCAATCTCATCGGCAAGGATCTCGGCGCGCCCCAGTCGCAAGCGGAAGCCGTCTGCGAGGCCATCATCCGCCACCAGGATCTGGGCACCGTCGGCACCATCACCTTCCTGGGCCAGCTGATCCAGCTCGCTACCATCTACGACAACGTGTGCCTGATGCCCGAGCTGGTACACGACGACACG
>FTAS01000185.1_pt1 | contig 11187 bp, 17 predicted proteins | sample 1639141 | NCBI WGS metagenome assembly FTAS01 (sample SAMEA3914812, study PRJEB12502) | metagenome | biome: forest; material: soil | place: Canada | collected 2011-07-07 | depth 0.1 m | reverse complement strand
GGAGTATATCTTCTTGGCAGGCTTCTTCAGCCCGGCACTCTCCTTCGCCACCATCTCGCGGCACTTCAACTACATCTTCGAGCCGACGTTTGCCTTGGGTCATACCTTGACCAAACGCCTCGTCGCCGACACATTTGATGGCCTCGGCTTGCTGCTCTGCGTACGCCTGAACCAGCACCTCGCTTTCGAGCTCCAGCGGCGCAAAGTCCCGGCCGTTGAGGGTTACATCAACGGCACAGCAATGGCTCTATGGCCCCGCTTGCAGAGTGTCATGGACGCACACTGCGAGTCGGTACGATCTCTCACCTCCGCCGTTCCCTCCCGCGCTGCTTCCACGGCATCGGCTAAAGCCGCGTCTGCAGCCCCCCATGTCGTCACGCAGCGTTTCGGCCAGCTTCTCCAGGGGGTCCTGACATTGAGCGCTGAGGCCGGCGATGACGAGCCGGTAGTGGCGAGCGTGACGCGCCTGAGGAGCGAAGTCGAGGTGTTTCTCACCAAGTACAGCCAAGCAACATTCGGGGCAGACAAGAGGAAGCGAGAGCGATTCTTGTACAATAACTACAGCCTGGTGCTGACCATTATCGGCGATGCGAGCGGCAAGCTGGCCACCGAACAACAGGACCATTTTGAAGGGTTAAAGACAGCTTTCCAAGAGGAATCTTGAGCGAGCGAAGGCGTCAGAGACGGTATTGGGCATTGAGCATTGGCGTGACGGGCGGGTATCGAGGTAGTCTATTTATACTTTTTTTGTTCTGCATTGGTTGACAATCAATCAAAATTCTTACCATAGAGCATGCACTGCGTGCTCCCTCAAGCTTGATCGTCCATCTCTAAATTCTGTGAATAGTTTACATGCAGTAAATTCGACCTCAGTGTTTATGACCTGTACAAGCGATGAAGTCTGACCTGAGAACCTCACTAGGCTGGGACACCTAATCGCGCCAAACATTCAGGACAACGCCTTCCTCGTCCCGGCCTTGCGCAGCGGCGTCTCCTTCGCTACAATTCGGCGGCGATCTTGGTATCGTGATGAATACATGACGCCGTCCTCCACGTTGAACGACCTCATAACATTCAAACCCGACAAAGTGGCTTGCACCAAATCCTCTCCTTTTCAGCTTCTAAAAGAAACTCGAATGGGTGCCATCGTCTCATCAGCCCTGGGACCGGGGGATCTACCAATGCCATCGTCCCAATAACGACCATATAGTACTCCAAGGGCCTCCCGGTGATTTCCGCAGGAGGATTGCGACAACACCAACGAGGACGGCGAGACCAACGGTGCCGGCTGATCGGCGGTACCGCCATGCCACCTCCAAGAGTTTGCGGCGCTTCTCCATCCACCGCAGCTCGGCTGCCTGGGCCTCAAAGGAAGCGTGGCCGTCCTCCATGCTCTGATCCACCGCGCAATCTCGGGCAGTCTTGAGAACGCTGGATTTAGAGATAGACCGCCAGGAGCGGAGATTTTCCGGTGGGTGCGCTTCGAACAGACGGCAAGCAGACACAATGAGTGCCTCGAGGTCGAGTGGGTTCGGAAGTTTCGACAGGATGCTGTGGAGCATCTCGGGCTCGTCTGGAGGCGTCTCGAAGAGCTCCTCGCGCCGGCTGCGCACGATGGCCGCGAACATGTAGACGGTGAAGACGGGCTCGCGAGCAAGCAGTACGTCAAAAAGTCGTGTGATCTCACCCAGCGTCGTGATGTCGTGTGCGTACATGGTGAGGGTGCCGGACAACGCGAAGAAAGGCTGGGTGTCAGATAGGTGACGCCACAAGCCTGGATCGGCCGCGCGAAGAATGTCGGGTATGAGATGAAGCTGGGATATGGCAGGCTCGAGCGTAGGCAGCATGAAATCCCGAATGCGCAATGCAGACAGGCGGGCTACGGCCTGAGCGCGGGTTGGGATCGGAAGAACAAGCAGGAGAACTTGGCATATGTCGTGGTAGCCTTGGAAGTAGCAAAGATAGGGGTATCTCCGCAGGATCTCGACGATCAGGTCCGACAACTCGTGCTTTTGACGGGCTAGTTCCGCCTCGTTCTGATCTACAAGAATTGTTTAGGATGAGCGGTTCGCGAGTGCGAGGCAGTAGCCTGAAATTCGTCGAAAAGGTGATGGGAACGCAACATATATGCGCCTAGAGTCGAGGAACTCTGTGGGAATAACCCGGCTAGACGCAGTACAACTACTGGCGTTGAAAAACTTACGATTAGGGTAGTAGACGAAAGCTCGGTTTACATCGAGTTGGACTTGGTCTTCGTCTCGATGACGAGGGAGTTCTTTCCACAAGCGGGTTTCCTTGCCTTGGCTCATAAGAGTTGGAGAGGCCTCTTTGGTCTTGGAACTGTTTCGAGAGAGACCGAGGAGGACCGGCCCTGTTACAGAGAGAATGAGCTTGCGTCCAGAAACGGAGAGATGTTTGGAGGAATTGTGAGAATTGAGAGTTTCAGTTGATCAAATGCTCCCCGATGATGCAGGTGCTGGATGAGGCCGATCACGGGTTCCTTACATGCTTCTCGGCGAAGATCGTCGGTCAAGAATCCGCCGGGGGACTCAGAAAGTGCTCTCAGCTGGTCGAGATTCCTCCATCTACAGGCGTCAAGGATCAGAAGTTCCTTTTCATGGTCAATGCTTTCCTCAGAAGCTTCGCTTGAGGCGCTCGAAGCAGGAGTAGCATCCCGCCTCAAATATGGCTCATAATCTCCGTCCTTTTCGTTTACCATGTTGGGCAGTGATTGGCTGTTTGGCTCTGATTTCTCAACATCACCTACATCAGTCTGACTCGATGCTGCTGGGGTGGGTGTCTGTGTAGGCATGTGCTATTGCTTAAGGGCGATCCAAGGCGCCCAAAGTACCTGTGCACTTCAAATAAGGTCAGACATAGAAGTTCCTTAGTATACCTAGGTGTTGGCAAACCTACATGAGACTAGATACGCGCAAGCAAGCAATGAGAGTGAAGCCTAGGCACGCCGGGGCGTTCTGCCAGGGCAGCGACACGAGAACGAGCCGTGTACGTGGTCTGACAAGACCTGACGAGTTCCTTATGCGGGCTGAAATGGTAAATATTCGTAACACGCAGGATATCGTTCAAATTTGGAGGGAGACGGAACTTCACGTCCAACCGCCCCGGTAACCAGCCAAGAAGAAGAAGCGGTTTGCTGTAGGGACAAAACGAAGTATAATGCGAAATGACGTCAACGAGCGTTTTTCGAGATCCTATACGCGATGTTTACAGACTCCAGTCGACTGGAGAAGCCTGGAAGCCTGAGACGACAGTTAAGGGAGGACTGAAGCACTATTGTTGATGACAGACGACGATATACTGTGACGTCTCACGGGTTTCAGCGCTGGTGACGAGGTGTTGTAAACTAAGACCAGCCACGCAGGGGATGATGAATGCATGGGCCAGCAAAGGGCTGTCGCTTTGGCTCCAGTTTTGGCTTCTAACCTTGTCAAACAGCGTCACTGTAATTAGAGGCCTCGGGGCGCCAGGCACCATCCCCCGGCGCTCCCCACCCCCCACTTTAGCGGCCTTCTGACCTTGTCTGCTTAGCTCACGATTCTTTCTTCTTGCTCGAGGGACTTCCCTATATTTCCCCATTATAGGCCTAGGGTTTTCCAAAGACCTTTTCCCTCTCTTTGAGGCCCCGGCCCGTCCCGATCATCAGGCCCATGAACCAAAAGACTTGGTAACAAATCTATTCTATTCGAGGCAGTATGGTACCTGGTTACTTCGGCTGAATAGGAGCAGTGTCGAATGCGAAATTCTTGAACGCGTCCTCCTGCTCGTTATAAATAATAGAAGAAACTTACGGTGGACTCGGGCAAGCACTGCATGCGTCAGCCCTCATGTGGTTGCCCAAAGGTACGGTAGATAAGGTAAGGTATTGGAGGGACTGTATGTAAGGTACTGCAGGCAATGCTCAGGGCTGCGCGTTGCGTACTGAGGTCTGCTCGGGACTATAAGGCACGATCGATAGATCAAGCCGCACAGCGGGGTGCTGAGCACCAAGAAAGTGATGTGTCAAATTTCCACTGCCCCCGGGGATCTGAATAGCGTCGCCGTCCTGCATCGGGGCAGGGTCGAGCAGCACGACACTCACGCTATCGAGAGATCTCGAGCATGATTAGCAACGACCAAGTCCAGCTCCCCTAAGACAGATTGCAAACTCCCGGCTTTCAGCCCTAGAATGTCTGTCTTAGAGCTCATGGCATCGACTCGGTCCTCTCTTAACTTGGGGATCGCATCTGGGAGTGTTATTGCCGAATTTTCTTTTGCAACAAAAATGTTTCGCTATGGTCAGTACTCAAGGTACATGACCGCCCGAGACCCTTCCCCTTACGAACTTGCATCCTGTCGGTGTAGCCAGAAGTTAGTCCGTCCTATCACGTTCGGCCATCTTCAGGGCGACTGCATGCGCCTTTTTGAAGGAAGCAGGAAAGCAGCCCACCATTCCATGCCGCGAAGCGGGCCAGGACTTGGCCAGCTTATCAGTCTTCGGGTACAATAGGTTGGATGGGCTGGTCTCGTCATGCCACTGAACAAAATACAACCACCAGCTGGGGGCGGGGGGCGGAAATCTGGACTCGCGACAAGTGATTCCGCTGGACATTTCTCCCATTGCTCTCGAACGGTAGGTAGTCGAACCTGCTTTCCCGTCTTAATCATCCCTATATAGTCCAAGGAGGTGGAATTCAAAGTGTGTATACAAGGATATAGGTAAGGAACCTTACCTGATCTCAAGTTTCCCCTGATAATAATTAACAAGTAGCTAGATTGGCAAGGCTAAGGAAACCTCGCAGATGCTGCTTGGTGAAAGAAGCTCAAAGAAAGGCTCCTGCTCTTATCTTGAAGGTGTAACTAAGGATTGCCTGAACCGCTGATAATGAAACGAATCACCTGGGTACGTAGATCCCTCCAACCCCCCCACCCCCTGTGGCTGCGGCTGGAGTGGAACATGCAGCCCTGTGCGTTACTACCTGGCTTGTACTTTAGGCCACTTGTAGCACTGGTATCCCAAACGCGGGCCCCCTCCTTTGACTCCCCCACCTAACTCTGGGAAGGAACTAATTGACGATCCATTTGTAGGTAGAGCTATGTTACTTTGCACAGAGAACAAGACCCATACCGGCATTGGTCCAGGTAGCTCATTTTTTTTTTTTACTTCTGTATCTTCAACCCGACATTCAAAGTTGGGAAAGGAACAAACCCCCCAACATTACCCGACACGACTTTGGGTGCGTACCCGATGAAATCTCAGCCAAGGTAGTCTGGGCACATCGGGATTGCAGGCGATATCCTCATTCCTTTTTCTCCCTCGCTCTGACTCGCGGCTATAGCATGAGAGGAACCGAAAGCTGTCGCAACCTCTCACCATCCCCTCTTTCCAAGGGCAGCCCACTTCAAGGTTCCTCTCCAAAGGCGCCGTAGACTCAAGAGCAGCACCAATTTATTCCTAAGGGCTCCAGGCCGTACCGCTCCCGCCACTCAATTTCAAAACCCCTCTCCCCGAAGCTGGTTGTCCTTGAGGACCTGGCATAAAGAGAGGCGGACTGCTTCCGCCAGGCCAGCAACAAAGCCGTGAAGAAGACCAACCGAGCGCATCCATCGCCGTCTCTCAAACGTACGGGCTTTACGGTCCTTCGTTGGTTATTCCCCGCTGTCGATGCCATCGGCACAAACCGTAGAACCAGCCCGGCTCGCAAGGTACAACCTATCGAGGGCCAACGATGGCCTTCCAGACCAATGTTTTCAGAGAGGGCGAGTGGGTTACTGAGACGGTCAACATTAACGATGTTATCAAGGGCAACTCGGTTGCCAAAGGCCCTAAGAAGACTCGACTTTTGAAGCCTCCTCGCTGTGGAATACTCACGAGGACCATAGTCGAGAGCCCGCTCATTAACGTCATCCTACCAGTCAGACTCCGGACGGATCTACATAACGACGTAGCATTTATCAGTGTGAGTTCCCCTGCCCCGTGAGCCATCATAATTCCTTCCAGGTCCTTGCTCCCAGAGCCGGGGGAGAGGCATGGCTATCCTCCCGTCGACATAGCAATCCCGGATGGCTTGCTTGTCGGTGGGAGTACACGTTCGCTTCTAACCGCACTCCAGAGCCATGCAGTATATATCCGGGAGTTCTGCGAGCCCCAGCACGAAGGAAGGCTCAGAGATGGGGAATTTCGAGAAGGCCACCTCCGAGACATCATACAGAAAAGAGACTTCGGCTCTCGCATAAGAAATGCTCGTGTTGTAGGCGAACTTCCGGACGATATTATCAAGAATAACGATGCCGTGAAACCCCCCGCCCCGTCATACAGAGTCACAAAGCTACCACCCCAGCTACTTGTTTTGATTCTCGAGTCCGGCGACTGCGTCTTTCTGTTCCTTCGACCCACGCTAGACAACAAGTTCGAGTTCGTCTCCACGCTCTTCCCCAGTCCTCTGCAGAAGCGGTTCGCCCTCCCGGGTTTCCACGTCGTCATCGACCCGAGTTCGCGTTACATGGCGTTGGCCTGCGCCGAGGACCTCTTCGTCATATACCATCTGGAGAGCGCCGAAACACTTAACCAAAGGTACATGCGCCACGAGCCCCTGAACCCCGTTCGGTCCTACCACACACGGAGCGTGCAAGGTGCCATCCACAAGATCGAGTTTCTCTTCCCCCCGCCAGGTCATGATTATATCACTCTCTTAGTCTTTGTTGTCTTCGAAGGACAATCCCGGATTGTCACATACGATTGGAGACTTGGCGACGACTATGGAGCGGTGCTCGACGAGGAGAAGCATGGGCATAGAATGCCCGACGAGTACCGGCTCCCAACCCTACTGATCCCGTTGAAGTTTAAGTCCGCGTTCATGATGATATCGGAGGAGCACATCGCCGTTGTCACCGAAACTTCGCATGGACCGCCAAGTTTCGAGGATTGCCCGTTGCAGCCACCGCCCGCTTCGTCGCTCCACCATGGGCAGCAGGAGCCACTCTGGACCGCATGGGCCAGACCATTTCGCTACTCCAGCTACGAGGACTGCATATATCTCGTCCGAGAAGATGGCCATATCGCCTTCGTTGAAGCCGACAGCGATGGAAGCATAACAACCAGCATCATCATGTTGGATCAGCTCGACTGCCATGTCGATAGCGCAGTGTCTTGTCTGCTGGGCCGATCGAGCGAGATCCTCGTGGTGGGTGGTAGCTCTGGGCCCGGCGTCATGTACAGGGTATGCAACCCCCCCCCCCTGTCCTCCCAAATCATTGCTGGTACTTCAAATATTCTCGGAGACGCCTTCTAAATGTTGCTCCTCTCCCACATAGGTCCCTCCAAGGCAACCTATGGCTATAATTGGGACGCTACCCAACTGGTCTCCGACAGTCGACTTTACCACCTCCGACAACTTCACTACCTGGAACCAGGAGAGTGACATTCACGGCAGGAAAATGATTCCTTGGCAGGAGCGACAGCCCAGAAAGCCTGATCGTATCTTCGCGACTTCGGGAAGAGGGCCGAAAGGCTGCATCTCGGAATTCAGAAGCGGCCTAGAGGCCAGGATTGGGGTCGAAATCGACTACGGAGACGTTCTTCGACAAGTATGGGCACAACCAGTACCGGGTGGCGTCCATCTTGTCTTGTCCATGCCAGGCCGTTCCGCTGCGCTCTGTCTTTCTCAGGATTTATCAAACGCTACGGAAATACCAGAAGATCCACCCACTTATGACTTGACTTCTCGAACCTTGGCCCTGGATAGGGTCGACGACCACATCCTGGCACAAGTGACTGAGAGATGGGTTGTGGTGCTCAGCCCTGACCTTGAGAGGTATGATTATTCGTGCCAGGGCTGCATACGAGAATACAACAGCTAATCTTTAAAAACCAGGATGGCATGCAGGCGCTTTAGTTTGGAGGAACTGCTACCCGATGCGACGCCAGAAAGCGCAGCCGTCTTACGGAACACGATAGCTATCGCAGCACATACCGCTAGCAGATTTAAGATCCACATCTTCAGCCTCAGCGATCGGGCCAACATGCTCCTTTCTCCCAGCATGACGTTTGATATCGAGGGAGAGGTGACCTGCTTATCCCTGGATCCTTGGCATGGCCTCGTGGCTGCCGTATGGAGGGGAGGAAAGCCTCTTCTGGTGCGAAACGCGTTGACAGGCGAGGCTCCCGGTTTAGAGGAGATAGATCTGGACGCGGGTAAGCCCCCCCCCCCCGGAAAAATCTTTCCACGCATTACCTCGTTGATGCTGCGTTGTTTCACACCAGTATGACGAGTCTCGGTCCTGACTCTTGTGAGTAGAGATTACGCCCTCTGGGCCGGCAAGCTCTCTCTCGTCACCTCTGGAGACGATTGCAAGCATCGCAACATCGCCCGACACCATTGCGCTTGGAACACGTGCTGGGTATGTCGTAACCATCTGCTCTCGATCGGACAGCACACGTGCCATCGAATGTAGGAAATTTGGCTTTACAAGCGCCATTGTTTGCCCTGCCACTTCCCTGTCTAGCACCAGCCCTTCCTTACTCGTTTGCTGCGACGGCAACTTGATCCTCCTATCCACCTCCGCCAGTCGTGGGTCGAACGTGGCAATTTTCGGGAGCAGGAACCAAGTATGGCTAGTAGACTCTCCAAACCCCAGCCTTGCGGTTCCAGTAGATTACGCCATACCCTTCTATGTCCCTTCCCAAGCGGATAATCACGATGTGGCTCAGATGGTGGTCCTATCAGGTTCTCGCGTCATGTTTACAGACCTGAAACAGACCCCGGGGCCGGTCAATCGACAGATCCCGGTGAACGGCACGCCGTCGAGGGTTTTGTATTCCCAATACCTTCAATGCCTAGTTGTCGCGGTAGCGAGGTGCAGCAAGCCAACTTTGGTATTCTTAGACCCGGATACCGGGAAAGACCGGGGGCGGCCGGTGAAGCAGCGGAAGAAGGGTGATTACGGAGAAGTCACGGAGCCGAAATACGACGACGTGGATTACATTTCCCGATTGGGCCAGGAAGGAGACAAGGTGTTTGGACTCATTGAGTGGGAGTACAAGAAAGATGGGAACGCCTGGCGGTACATCGTCGTCACCACGCACAACGGAGAGTTGGTGATTATATCAACCGCATTTGAGGCCGACGGTCGAATACGTTACTGGACACGGCAGCACAGGTCCTTCGACAAGCCCGTTTACTCAGTCGCGGGTCACAGCGACGGCTTAATCTACTGCGTCGGCAAGACCGTCTACTGGAACATACTTGATACGAGCAAGGGCAGGCTGATTGAGGTAGCTTCCTATGATCTTGGATCCCCAGCGACCTCTCTTCAGCCACTCAATGGCAAAGTCCTGGCGCTCACTCACCATGACTCTATCGAGATTATCGACCGAGAGGAGGCCGTTGTATGCCATGCCGACCCCAGGACCCGTCCTACGTCGCACTGGATCGAGCTCGCAGGCTCTCCGCCCGAGGATCCGATAAGTGCCATCATCCTAATGGCTGACAGGGAATGTGGCCTCACCGGCTTTTTTGTCCCGTGGCAGGTTCCCGGCAGGGCTTGCGATATAGTATTTGAAGCTGAGCTTCCGTCTCTGATCCGGACGCTCCGCCGTGGCCGGACCCAGCCGCTCTGGCACCAAGGACCCAACCGGGATCCCAAGTTTGGCCGCCTCATCAGCACGCTCGACGACGCCGAGATCCTCGGCATGGGGCTCGATGGATCGCTAACTCACTTGACGCGTCTGAACGAAAAGGCTTGGCGGCTCCTGCGGTTCATACAGAATTTGGCGTTTGGCAGTGAGGAAATCTATCCTTTTACTTTCCAACCTGACTACGACCCGGAACCGAGACTGGACAGACACTTTGAGATGCACGTTGACGGTGATGTACTGCAGCGATGTCTGGACAAGCAAGCCTTGGGAAGACTGGTCGTTGGAGGGCGGACTAGCTACATGTCACGGCTAGTGGAGCTATTAGAAGGTCTAGATGGCGGTGTTCCAGTTGCGAATCTGGCCCGCGACGAGACTGGCCAAGTACCCGCGGATCGGTATCTTGAGCTGGCATATGACATTATCGAATACTTTGTGGCTCCCGTGATGTGAGCTTGGGGTTTGGGTCGGGTAGAAGGGGATATGAGTTACAGAAGACGTCCGTTGGGAGGGAGGAAAAGATACTTCTAGACATTATGATTGACGAACAGAGGGTCGTTGGACTCTCCTTATGACATTGCGAGATACTTTGATGATACGGAATGTAACAGAAATCCGTAATTACGAAATATCATTATTAACCACCTACGGCGCCAGGACTGTCCATGCCAGAAGCAACTACCTCAGGTAAGGAGGAAAAGATGGTGCTGTTCCAGATTATGGTATTGCCAGGCCTCACAGAACGTTTTCCTCGCCTTTTTGCAGCTGTAAGAGACTTTTGGTCGAATTTAAGGGGCGGAATCAACATGTGAGAGAGACAGGGGGGTGACGGTCTTAAGGCCGCTCATCTGCCGAGCCATCTTTCATGCACGAGGCTAGTTATGCACAGAGCCCAGCTAGGTGCACAAAATTATCGATCCGTGGGGCCTAAAATTCCCAAAATTGCCAAACTCCGTCTCGCTCCTTTCCTGCGTCATTATCGAGGCCACAATCCATTCTGTTCGACACTGCCCCGCACTTTGAGCGAACTCGTCCACAGAAGGCAAAAAAAAAATAAGCCCACCTTGGTTGCCCGACTCCATCACGGAACACAGGCCCGAGAGCTCTTCGTTGTGGCTCGGAAAGAGAGTAACATTTACCTGTCTCTCTCGGATTATGTCTTGTTACCGTCGACTCAAAGAGCACTGGCGTTTTGCACTGCACACCCCTCTTTGTTCGCTGACCTGAGCTTGCCAAGAGCCCGACGGAAGGAACTCTCGATCCATCAGAAGCTGGAACAAGCCTTTTCTGGGTCTCGAGAAATCAAACCTCGATCCGTTTTATCACCGAAAAGACCGAACCTCGAGCTCGTCAACCCTACTTCGTGTCTGCGTTACGTTTGCGTTCCTCGGGGCGTACTCGATCGACACTGTCAACCCTGCTCGCCGGACCTACCCGAATTAAACACAGCGCTGCTCGGCCCTGCTGATCAAGATGGCGCCGAAGAAGAAGGGAAACAAGAAGGGGAATGACGACTGGGAAGCCGAACTGGGCGAAACTGCCCCTGCGGCTGCCGG
>FTAS01000150.1_pt1 | contig 11416 bp, 8 predicted proteins | sample 1639141 | NCBI WGS metagenome assembly FTAS01 (sample SAMEA3914812, study PRJEB12502) | metagenome | biome: forest; material: soil | place: Canada | collected 2011-07-07 | depth 0.1 m | reverse complement strand
TTGGGCAGCTTGAAGGTGTCGCCAGATACCGACCCGCCGGCACACTGCTGTACAGAGAAGCCGGGGCTGACCGAGGACCAGCTACCGCTCCCGACAGGGCTGGTAGCAAGGGCCAGCGAAGCAGCGGAGAGGATGGCGAGGAAGTTCTGGGCAATCATTTTTTCTGGCTGTCTGTGTGCAAGTGGTTCTTTGTGTGGGCTGTGATGGTGGATGAGAATGGAGACAGAGTGAGCATTTGAGGAGACGCGAACGACGCAATTTATACTTCTTCATCTTCACTGCTACGTCTTAAATTACCTGCATAAACCTATTCACGGCACTTTGCCAACGATCATTGGTCGAAGATTAGCGTTGCAGGGTGGAATCCGGGGTAAGGTCTTTCATCTCGGGGAAATCGTAATTAAAGCCCGCGATGACGGCGGGAGTGCCGTAGCCACACGAAGCTACGCATCGCAGTGGCTTTGCCAGGCAGACCACTTTAGGCAAGGCTTTACCCCGCGTGTCTTCAGATCCTGGTCGATCAAATCCTGGTTGATCTTTCATCAGGACATGGGCGGGCCTTCGAAGGCCCGATGCAGACGGACAACCTCCGACAAGGGAATGACTTGCCCTTTCTGAGATGAAGCGTGGTATTGCCACGAGATGATAGCCCGTATAGCCGTATATCACTCTATAAAAAGCTCAAATTCAGGTTCCACGGTGTCACGGTACAAGACGGATCCGAATGCAGGGATACGGCTCGGGGCACGGACGGCGGGGGAACGCCAACCCGCCTTCGGTCGATTTCGCCGGCCTTCTCTGTATAGTAGCTAAACTCATAACTGCGGCGCACCTCTCGCACGTAAATTGGGGGGGGGGCTAACTTTGTTGAGCAACCGCATAGGGTTCAGTCTTTCTTCGTTTGCGAAGATGTAGTGTATAGGGTAGAAGAAGAGGTCTTGTGATATGTGGAAAAAAGTCTAGCAACCTCGGCATTGGAGGGCTAAGGTTGCCCTCAGGAGCTCTACACCCTGGCCTTGGCCCACTACAGCATCAACTAAAAAATATTTGGAAGCCGCAGATGCGACACGAAACTCAGTGGAATAGGACTGAAGCTACTCAAGGCTACAGTCAATCGTTCGGTCGGAGTGATTGGTGGGAAAACATAGGACCGGCTTTATGAGTATGCTTGGCGGCGTCTCATTAGAGGGAAACGGCATGGCTATCTTGACGACACCAGGATCTAGCTGGTTGAGTGTGGGGAGACTTTACTTTGCTCGTGTTGTTGTCCATTGCTAACCTGACTGCTCCATTCTAGGTAGCGGGTCACGCTCTATATCTCTACAGCTTCGCCTTGACTGCAATATTATTTGGTATGGTCGGTGCTTACTCAATTGCCACTTATTGCGGCTAGGATACATAATCGGAGGATCTGACTCGATATTGTTGGCAATTGAGTAATGTAAATAGCAGCTGGTGCGGGCAATTCAAGTAGTGAAGAACTACTCCTTTGCAACGTTTCCCTTGCTAACTGCGATATCAATTGCATTGCAATGCTGTTGCCTTCAAGCCGCGTGGGCGGGCGCAGCACGTTTCAGATATTCGTTTACCAGACAAGTGCACAATGGAGGCCCGTATGCCGCCATTGTGGGAAAAGAGCTGCCTAAACTGCTGCTGCCACCGCTACTAGCAACTGGATCGGTGTCGTCTATAGTGCGGTTATGATTTTCCCCACAGTTACAAGATCCTTCCATGACCATAGCCCAGGCTCGCAGTATTACGGCACTACTCGAGCCAAGGGTATCTACAAGTGACTTTAGAAGCCTGGCCTGTGAATTGCTCTGAGTCGGAAGACTTTCTCGTATGTTCAAAACCGTGATAGAGCTCAAACATGCTTTCTTAGAGTCTAGAGACTGCGCCCAACGTAGGACGCTGACGTCTTGCTCCTCTTTTGCACGACCATTTGATGCAGTCGCATCCCTGTCTGTTTGCCGCTTCAAGATTCGACCTAGTGCACTCATATCGGCATAGAGGTATGAACTCATAGCGTGCTGGAGCACCACGGTCTCTTCCAAGAGCCTTTTCACACGAGCCAGTACGGCAGGACAAACTTCGGTTTCCTGGCCAAAGTATGCCTTTAGCGGGAATTGAGCAGGTTCGGTGTGTGATTCTTGCGTTTTGCACACGCGCGAGATTCTCTCCAGCTGGTACCCCCAGCTTTCAAGTTGCTGCGCTAGCTGAGCTTTGGTTTCGGCGCGTGTAGATTCGTTGGTGGTCTGGGAAAACCTCCAAAGTGAAGAAGCCATACAGCAGAGACCAATTTGTACGTCCTCGACAAGAATTTCTGCTGTTGTGGACGGCTCTGGAGACCTTGAAAGATGGGTGAATTTATTCTCAGCCCTCCCAGCTGGCTCTTGTGCGTGACGCCGGAAGAACTCATCCAGAGGATGTGCATTCAACAGCGCAAAGGAGGACGGTAGACCCACATCCAGCTCTTCTGGCATAAGACAGGGGCACTGTCCAGTGGCTACGGAGAGATATACATCGATCTTTAGCAAGCAGAAGATCAATCTGCATATTTGTAAAGTTAGCAGCAGCAGCAGCAGCGGTCCAAGCACACGCAGCATGTCCTAACCTTGTACGCTTCTCACGGTGACCGAGCACGAAGGGCAAGAAGGTACCGGGGAAATAGGTTCGCTCTTGGCAGTCGGCTGTTCTCGAGCTGAACATGTCAACTTGCCGAAGGGTCGCAACCAAGAGACCCAGGAGTAGTCTCGATCTCGCCACAAGCTGTTTTCTCTGTTTCGCGTTAGAACTGCCTAACTAGTCCTCGTCCCTGCGAGGCGGGGGATAAGGGACTCACGCGACTGTGGAACCCGAATATGATGTTGAGCAGCGCCGTCTGATAGACTTCGAACCTCCAGGGTCCGCTCCCGTCCAGATCGGAACCTGGTTTAGACTGTTATTTGTGAGCGATGAATTCGTTACAATCAGAATTACGGCAAGATGTCTTACGAGCTTCTCAAAAACAAGATCAACCAGTCGTTCATGGATCTTAAACAACGGGCGAGAGTATTCCGAGGGTGTGGAGAACCAGCGCCCCAGAATCATCACAGATGCCGTGACAGAAAGTGGGCGGGTTTCCAGAGAGAACGTCGGCGAATGAAACATAGACCAATGGCCGTGAACCTGCTCCCAGTATGCCTCCGTGGAACTGGCGCACCAGGCCGCCATATCCACGGGAAGCGCGGCGAGAGGGTTTTCAAATATGTCTGCGGAGTTCTGGATCGAGTTCAAGAGGAACGTGGCTCCTACATTTCCGATATTTAGTTCAACGTCTGGGGGCGTATCCGTGGTTGGCACCGTATCAACCCCACCCATACTCGGCTCAATCTCTTCCTGAGCTGGTATGGGGGTCGTCATGTCTCCTGTTTCTTCAAATATAGGTGGCCAGTTCACCGAAGTTTCCTGTGGCTCTTCCAGTGTGCTCCCTTGCAGAGGCTCGGTGACCGGAATGGCCGACCTATCATTGGTATCTGTGCGGCCTGAGCCAAGGTAAGTACAGTCAATAGCTCGCTGAGTGCATAGCATGCATCTGGGTCCCTCTGTCCCCTCGCATTTGGATTTGTTTGCCCTGCACGCATCGCACGCCTGCCGCCTGCGAGAGGCAGGTCTCGCTGCTGCGGCATGGCGGGCGACATGGCGGCGGAGTAGGTCGCTGTGCAGGGCTGTCAGCGTTTTTTCCATCTCCATGGAATGACATAGACCCTAGACTTACTTGCGGGTAAATGAGCGCTGACAGATATGACATGCAAAGGACGGATCTTCATGGACAGCTTGGTGCCGTCGAAGGTGCTCCCTTCGCAGAAATCGCTTGCCGCAATGGCACACATATTCGCCTGCGGAGTGCGATTCTGGGATGGAGGCGGTGCCCAAAGGAGCCGCTGACGACTCTGTCGAACTGGACCCGTCCATGAGTAACGTGGTTTTCCGCTAATAGTTAATAATCGGGGATAATTTTCCATATGCTCATCGTGTGCTGCCTTGTAATTGTTTCGCGATACTGCCACATTCGGCTTATTAGAGCGCTGTGGAACTCCGAGCGGGATGCACAGAAGGTGGGATGCCCGTATACGAAGTACGCGAGTTGTGGCGTAGGCGGGGTCGGCAAAGAGGGTGGGATGCGACGCTTGTTATTGCTCCCGAGTGGGATTAGACTGCGACCGGAGAAAGACGTGGGATGAGATGTGACGAAGCTGACTACGTATGCACATCCCGAGTGGGATGCAACGGCGCCGAGTTAAAAGCCAAGCTGACAAAGTCTCTCTGCCCGCCGGTTCCGAAAACATTTAGGTAATCGGCGCTATCCCACTCGGTTATCCCACTCAACCGCCGGCTTACTCGATCGCAAGCAAATAGGACATGTAATCCAATCCTGAGCAAGGTGTACCTTAGATCCCTAATTAAGACATAAACCGGGCCTGCGTGGGATGAGTGACATGCATATAAAGAATGACACGCCCAGAAGATAGAGTCAACATGAACCGGCTTCATCAAGCACAACTCACTACAGTTCGCCCCTCTCAGTTACTTCCCTCTTGTTTGGTTCAACTATCATCTTTACAATCGGACACGCATACACCCAGGGCATTCTTATCATGTCGACCCCCATCAGAAAAGTTGCAATCACCGGGGCAGCAGGTGACCTTGGCACCGTCGTCTTCGATAGGCTCGTCAAGTCTGGCTTGTTCGATGTTCGCGTCCTCAGGCGATTTGGCTCCAAGTAAGTGGTCCTTGGGTACCTTATCCCTTCCACAGATGAGTGCGGAGTCATCGAACCCTGCTTGATCCCAAAGGAGGTCGTGGAAAAAACAAATATAAGGCGCTGGCTGACTCCTAATCAACAAAGGTCCACATACCCTGAAGGAACTGAAGTTGTCGATGTTGACTTTGACTCCGTTGACTCGCTGAAGTCTGCTCTGGCAGGACAAGATGCAGTCATATGCACCGTTGGATACACGGGCCACCAGATCCAAGTAAATTTGATCGACGCTGCCGCCGCCGCCGGGGTCAAACGTATCCTTCCCTCCGACTTTGGAGCCAACCTGGACAGTGCCAAGACGCGCCTCCTACCTGTCTTTGCCGGGAAGGTCAAAGTTCACGAGCACCTCCGCGCCAAGTCCAAGACGACGGATCTCACATATACCTTGGTGTTTAATAACGCATTTCTTGACTGGGGTCTCGAACGCGATTTCCTCCTCCACCTTTCCAACGCCAAACCAGTCATCATCGACGGCGGCGATCTGCCCTTCAGCGCCATCACCCTATCGAGCGTGGCCGACGCGGTCGTCGGCGTTCTGACTCACCCAGACGAGACTAAGAATCGGTCCGTGCATATCCACGATATAGTGACTTCGCAGAACCAGCTCCTCGCTCTTGCCAAGAAGGTATCGCCGGGCAAACCCTGGGAGGTCCAGCACGCGAAGCTGGATGATCTCACCGAAGCCGCAGACGCTAGGCTCGCGAAAGGGTTCTTCGATTTCGACACCTTCGCCCCGTACTTGACACGCGCAACGCTGGACCCTGACTGCGGCGGCAAGTTCGAGACTACAGACAATGAGCTACTGGGTGTCAAGGGAGTTTCGGAGGAGGACATAATTCGGGTCCTAAACAAGGTGTTAAATTAAGACGAAATGGTGTAAGATTTGGTCTACTGCAGTCCCGCAATATTATCCGCCGAGTAATTAGGTCTTTTTGTATTTTCTTCTCTACTAGAGGTAGCATTTCCTAGCATGGTCACTCGTTCCATACCACTCGTTCCACAGTCAATCTTCGTTCCGGCGTTAGAACACTGCTCTTTGTCCGTGAGACTGCGGATATTCATAGTACATCTCCTATCGCTTTATTAAACTCGACATCGACAGCATGTTCAGGGACGTTTCTCGAGTATTGTCTCAAGCGTAAGGATAAATATAGGATGACAAAAGAGGCTACTTCGCTTAAACGGTGAATCTATAGGCTACTGGACGCATAGTACGTTTGAACTTCACGGACAAGTCGGTGTGTGGCTTGGAGGATAAATGATAGGCATCATTAATAAGAATGAAAGCTCCTTCTTTCCTTCGCCGGGACTCTCTCCACGCCGTGTCTCCATCAGCTCCTCCCCGCGAGTTCAGTAGAGTACGCAGATATAGCTCAGTTGGATTTCGTCGGCTCGGTATAAACGATATAGGACACAAGGTCCTGATAATTAGAGAAACTGACGTCCTTGAACGTGAAGGTCTTGCCACCGGGGAAGACGAACTGCTGGGCCGTCGAGAGCGGGATCGAATCAACCCGAAGCTCATCGAACGACTTGAGCGAACTTAAGATGGTGTCCATGTCATCGTTGATACGAAGACCAGTGAAGAAGTTGACAAAGCCGTTGCGACCTTCGGGGTTCGCCGTATCAGTGTTGGTCGTTTTAGGCGCGCTGATGACCAGTGCGCCGGTGGAATCTACGGTGATATCGTACTTGTCGACGACGGTGTTGTCGATCATGACGTTGTCGTTGCCCACCGCGCCGGCTTTGATGTAGGTCCACACCCAGACCTTCTGCGTGATGATGATGTTGCTGTCTACCAGGTCGACGTCCATCGAGTACTTGTATTGAATCTCAGCCTTGCCGGCCGGATCGCTATCGTCCGATGCTGTTTCGTGCGTGTAGCGCAGCACCGTCTTGCCGTCCGCCGGGTATTCGATCTTGGGCTCAACCAGACCGCTCTTGTACAGCTCGACGTAGAGCAGCGTAATGTTGCTGTTGTGGTGCTTGGCATAGATGGTGAGATTCGTGCAGTGAGACTCGGCTGTCTTTTTCACTAGCGGCTCGATCCAATCGCGCAGCTTATTGCGGCCGATGGCGACGACGCCGTGGTAGTTGGCGCTCTCGGACTCATCCACCCAGTTCCATGCGAACCGCCTTGGTGGCGGGAGCGCAGGCGGAGAGCTAGCGGTGCAGAGATAACCAAGTGTCGTTAGCTGCAGCTGGCCCGCGGACGGCGTCATCAGCGGCTGGCCGGTTTCATCTACAAATGGGCTGACAACGAAGTTTAGGTCGGTGAGACCCAATGTGGCCTGGGACGTGCCTTGAGGCACTACCGCACACCCCAGCACAGGCTCTCCCTTGTCGCGTAGCGTGCCGATATAGCGAGGTACAAATATAGTGTCTTAATTGATCAACAGTCAGCAATCTGGCTGCATAATAGATACACGTCAGAGATACTGGCCGTCAGGGAGAACTCACCGACATAGCCCTTCAACACGGTATTGTCGATGCCGCTGATCTTGGGTACCTCCGCCAGACCCGCATTGGCGAGATCAAACAACAGCTGCTGTATACTAAAGGCCGAGTCCCCGAGGTTCTTGATGGTTTTCTGCACATCAGCGGGCAGTTTCGAGTAGTCAGTGTTGGGGACTTGGCCGAGGCGGAGATCCACGTGGGTGGAGTAGATCCACGGATCGTTTCGGCCTTGGGCCGTCCGGTTCCAGGAGTAGGCGCCCCATTCGTTCTGGATGCCGGCGATAATAAACTCGTCGCAGAGCAGGTTGAAGCCAACGCGAGCCGTATCGCCACTGAGCTCGACCATGTCCGGAAGGGCAGTCGGGTCGTCCATCGGAGGCATCCCAATTCGGGCCTTGACGCCCATCATAAACTTGGATCGCAGCAGTTTCTGAAAGTTGGGATCGTCCTGCGGATTCGTCGCTGGGATAGTCACAGTGAAAGGGTCCACGTTGTCCGTCAGCTTCAGGAGGTCTGCGAAACTGATTTCTTTTGGCTCAATCTGTCCCGTGGACGAGTTCACATCGGCCACGAAACAAATCTCAACCTCGGGCTCGGGCAACCCGGAGAGATACTCCATCATGGTCGCATTGATGCTAGACTGCGTGACCGCCACGATATAGTCGTAACCATATTGTGGCGAGGAGATGTTGGACAAAGCGGAAGATGTCATTTTGAGAAGATATGCAGTTGAGTAATGCCTCGAGGGTGTGCAGGTGTTCAGAGTGCTAGTCTATCCTGCTGAGACCTTTGCGGCTGCAGCGTTCATATATATAGCTATCCTTGTCGTCCCAAGCACCCCGATCTCTTTGGATTGCAGCGCTTCAGGCCCGTGTAGTCAACGGCGGCATCGCGAGCTGGTATCGGCGCGTCCGATCGGTGTACCCTCTTTATCTTGGCGCGCATGGTACTTCGGCTGGCTGAGTTCTAGTTAGTTCTCGGATCAGAGAATGGCCAGAACTACGGGCCATTGCCAATCGGCACATCTCTAAGCCATGACCTCATTTCAAGTAGCAAAGAGTAACCTGTGTGCTACGATGCCGATGCACTTGCGGATCAAGCGGACGAATAGAATCTTACCAGTTGTCTAGTATTCTCCTTCAGCATGACTTATCGGTACACCAGCCAGCCCCCGGTTCAGGCCAATTCACGCTAAAACCCGGAGAGAACTAGACCATAGGATATCCCGATGGGTTGGGCTCCCATTCCAGCTGCTTCAGCTAGCCGTTTAACCAGCTGGGCTGAAGGTGGCTGACTTACATCGCTTGGCTTGTCCGACCATCTTTCATCGCCCAACCTGGTTTGGATTAGCGCTGTATACTTCTACTGTCATCTGGGCGACACTTCCCAGTGCATGCGTTGTCCCATGGATACGTCATTGGTTGCAGTTGCGACTTGACTCGGCCTATGCGAGTTGAGCTTAGCAACCCAAATGGCCGGATAGAGAATCCGGATAGACTGACCTATGCCAAGACCAATAGCTCCGGCATAAGTGCAGTCAGATAGGCGGAGGAGCGGCGGTGACCGCGATTTCAGCTTCAGGAAAGAACAAACAAGACACTCATCGGAGTTGCTAACTTTATCGCCATCGCCGGCGCTGCGATGATTGTGGCGCTTCAATACGCTGCAAATGGCCTAAGCGACACCGTCACAGGGGCGCTGCACATGGTGTTGGCCCGAAGGGGTTCGTGTCTGGTTTTCTTTTCACCTGCGTGACATGATGTGACATTTCACCGACTCCAAACTTCGGCGTTCCCTTTAAGCTGAAAGTACTGTGCGTCGTCATCCGCCCTGGTCTACCGATCGCCTCGACTGCAATTCCCAGGAAGATCCTGGGACAACTCGGCTGGACCCGGTCGCAGAACTCGTGGTCAGCGCAGTGTACATGTAGACTGGACAGACCGTGAGAACTACGGCGAGCTGGAGAAGATGCTTACCCGCGACACTCTCTCGCCGTGCCAGATGGCCTGGCCTGCACGTGTATGATGATCATGCCCGGTGCCATGATGTTTGCGGAAGATGCCGTGGGTCGGGCTTGATCAACTGCGTTCAAAGCAGCACGAGTCGGTATCGTGGTGCTCGAGCTAGGCTAGGTTACATGGCTACCGTTGCTCCGGTCGCTTAACATTCGGGGAGACCAGTAAACTTATTTTACATAATGCTACGCTCTTCTGTGTCTTAATTGGCCCTTGGCTTCGTCAACTTTATTCACGTCTTTGCAACGCTGTCTTGACGGTCGTAACAATCCACCATAGGCTGAAGAAAAAAAGCAGGAAAGGACCTCTAATTTGGCTGAGGATCTCTATAAAGCATAGATGATTCACTCAAAAGTATAAGTACATCAGTATTGAATATAACCTGTATCGTGGTTAAGCTTTGACATCTTCATCAATGCAGACAATCGCCTCCAGACGCCTCGCCGCCTTCACACACGGGGTGTCCACCGCCCGCGTAAATACATCCGCAGCCCATACCAGCAAAGAACCAATAACAACCAGCCCCAAGAACCAACAAAGCATCTTCTGCGAAGCCGTGTCCACTCCGATCCAGCCTTTCAGGCCGCTGCCCGCGGATAAGAGTTGACCGTCTTCTTTGAACTCCGCCGGCGAGCCGTGGAGCTGGTACATCACCAGGTTGAGCAGGGGGTGCTGGAGGATGTAGAGTGCAAAGCTAATGCGACCGAGGTACTGAGAGACCGGGCTCTCCAGAGCTCTGCGGATGAGCGAGACACTCCCGCTCGTCCAGACTACGGCGAATGCTGACACCGAGAACCAGAATGCCTCCTGGTTCTTCTTCTCCTGGAACAAGCTGGGCGCCATGCTCCGGAGGTAGGCGTAGCTCGGTGTGATATCGCTGGGGTTGGGAGGCCACGATACGATCCAGCCGGCGGCTAATAAGACAGCGGCTTGGAGTATCCCCAGCAAGATCTTGGTTACTCGGGACGACCGCTTAGGGACATGTGACGCGCGGGCCTGGAGCAGATGCAGGTCGGCCAGGAACGCGCCTCCCAAGAACTCGAATGCAGCCCACTTCCCGCAGTAGAGGGAGTATAGCATGAAAGCTGCCGTCACCAGGGACCGCATCGAGAAGCGGAACTTGGACAGGAGGAGGAGGAAGAGGAAGAGCAGCATCGAGTGGGCGAATTCAACAGGAATGGTCCATAGGTGGACGTTATACCGCGGGCGGTCTAGCGAATCCCAGGCCCACGGCCAGGTGATAGCGCGGAAGGCGTCGCTGGCCCAGTCCGCTATTTGGGCCCATAGCGTCGGCTTGGGCTTTAGGTAGTTGTGGAGGAAGCCAAGTTGGCAGAGGATCGCATTGATGAAGGTGAGCACCAAGCACGGAACAAAGAGGCGAATGGGGCGGCGGAAGATGGACGACGCGAGGAGAGCATGGCATAGCTCGACGTTTCTAGAATGAAGCTCCTTGAGAGGTCGACAGGACAGCGCAAACCCGGAAATCACAAAAAAGATGTGAACCATGGGGATACCGGAGTAGATCACCCGCACGTACGGCAGCTGCAAGGGCGAGGACCCTTCAACACCCCATGCCGGTAGGAAATATTTGTGATTGTAGTCGGTGAAATGATAGAGAAAAACAGCTACTGCGGCAAGCCCCCGTAGGCCGTCCAGATAGGACGTAGGGTGTACCACCCGCAGTGGGCGATCTTCCCGTGGCGTTGCGAGGTTGGCGACAAAGCTCGGAAGACAGGCGCAGAGGTAGCCAGACCATCGACGCCGGGGCACCGTTATGGGGAAGAGGGGAGTTCTCATGTTTTCTCGTCGCACGGCTTGGCAGGCATTCGGCGGAAACTGTTCTGTAGAGCTCCTTTTGGGTGAGTCGGTGTGAAGTGGGGAGCGGAAGAGCGCGCGGCAGACGCCCAGAGACTCGAATGTGTGCGCGCTAATAAGGAGAAGAGGAGCACACGCATTCTAAGATGAGATTCCAGGTATGGCGCCAGGACTAGAAGGATCAGCTGAAGTGGATTTTCCATACGCACATCAAAGAATGTGGGCTCGGACCCGCGCCCCAGCCCCATTAGAGACATAAGTGTCCTCCCCCCCCCCGCCGCAAGTCACTTCTAGCTCCTAAGATCTCTTTGTTACTGCAGTGTAACAG
>FTAS01000095.1_pt1 | contig 11587 bp, 10 predicted proteins | sample 1639141 | NCBI WGS metagenome assembly FTAS01 (sample SAMEA3914812, study PRJEB12502) | metagenome | biome: forest; material: soil | place: Canada | collected 2011-07-07 | depth 0.1 m | reverse complement strand
GATTTGTACTGATCACTGAGCAGTAGTAAAAGCAGGATGAATTTACGCATAAATGTGAGCATCTAGATGAGACAGAGGAGAAGCCTTATTGCCAATGACCTGGAAGCCAGCCGCGGCCTCTCACCGTCCAATAAAATAAAACAGGATGTTGAAATTAACCCTACATACCTTACGTCTCGCATCGCAGTCAAGAACCTGTTCAGCTTCTAATGTGGGGTGCGTAATACGTCAGAGATGTTTCTCCGTACCTATGAATTTCCCACGCATTCTGTGGTTATATGCTTCACACATCCTGCCCAGCTCCTGGAGAATTTGTTTAGGTTTGCATTCCGAAGGACATTGCTGATACTGAACTGCAGTATCCAGCTTCGCCCACCTACGAAAAAGACCCTTGTCCCACTCCCCATCTAGATCCTCTCGCCGACAGGTCAATAGCCAGGGCCAATGTGCGCCTGACCGCCGTACGAGCTGCCAATCTGCTGTGGTTGTACGGAAACGACTCCATGGAACCACGGATGGCGGAGCGCATTTGCCGCGCTGATGCGCATCTCGGGACGCAGTTGCAGCAGGCGCTTCAGTAGATCGAGTCCCAGCTCGTCTATCTGCGGGAGAACCAGGCGCAGGTCTTGGGTCGCATAGATCTGTGACTGGATGTTGGGCTTGTACTCGGGTAGTTGGGAGATTCCGGGCCAGGTGCGTTCGGATGGGGTTCCGAGCAGGCGGAAGATGCGCTGCAGCTGGTCCTCGTTGGTGGTTCCCGGAAACAGCGGTCGACCCGTGTACATCTCGGCCATGATGCAACCGATGGACCAGATGTCGATGCTGGTGCTGTAGGTACGGCTGCCCAGCAGCACGTCAGGAGCTCGGTACCAGAGCGTCACCACCTCGTTCGAGAAGGTGTTGACGGGGATGCCGAATGCCCTCGCCAGACCGAAGTCGGCGAGCTTCAGCTGGCCATTCTTGTTTATCAAGAGATTCTGGGGCTTGAGATCTCGATGCAGGACCTTGCTCTCGTGGCAAAAGGCAATGCCGCGGAGGAGCTGGTAGGTGAACGACTTGGCGGTCGTGGGATCTATTTGCCCCCGATCTCCTCCTTGGGTTTCCATGTATTTCTTCAGATCCATATCCATGTACTCGGAGACGAGCATCAGCTTGTTCTCGGTGTGGATCACATCATGGAGGGAGAGGATGTTTTCGTGCTTTAGCTCCTTCATGAGCGAGATCTCGCGTATCGCGGTCGACGGGGTGCCTTCTTCGGAATCGAGATGAATCTCCTTCAGCGCGACCATCTGGCCGGTCTGGCGGTTGCGGCCCTTGAACACCTGGTATCGCATCATGGAGTCAGAAACTGCAAATGGTGCTCAAGGGTTGCTTGATGGGAGGGGGCAGGGGGACAACCGTCGCATAGGTTCCTTCGCCCAGCTGTGCCCGACCAGATTTCCAAAGTTAGCCTCGGCGTCCCAGAATAATCGCGCGCAACCCGGCGGTACGGGGATCGAACCTTTTCAAGCTGTTGGAACGAGTGCTGCGACTTCCCCGACATCTTGACGTGTTACAGCGGGATCAGCGCGACGAGGCGTGCCGAAGGGAAGCACGAGAGAGACGGTGGTGCTCAGGGCTGTCGACGCAGGCCGATCGCGAAGGTGAAGGTGGGGGATGAAGGAAGTAGATAACGATAAGCGATTCCAGCCCCTCGAGTGAATGATAAATTTGTTTAAAGTTAGAAGCAAGGAGCTAAAAAAAAACAGAGCTTGAGTAGTTCCGTTTTGGTCGAAAGACAAATATGAGTGGGTATAGATTTATAACCCCGCAACAGCACTAAATTGCCCTGTAGTTACAATAATTTGACAATTTGACCCTCTTATAACGTGCTTCAGCAGATCCATCCGAACAAGGCAGCCTGGAACTGCTGTCGGAATGCACAGAGCCACAACATCCCGTGATGCGCCGGTATAAAAGCAAAACACCTTTGGTATATGGTCCTGTAGATTAAAAACATGACAATGGATAAGAATCCCTCATGGCGGCCACTTTTTTTTGGGCCTAGCAGAAGAGATCAAGATAGAATAAGAGTTGAGAAAATATGACAAAAGAAAATTGAGGAGAATGTGATTTACTCCTTCGCGTCCACGAAAAGAGGCGGAGGGGAGCCAATGTGAACATAGCGCACCAGCCAGCTAAGCTCGGAGCCGCGGTGGCCCTCGCAGTCCCGGCACCCTCGGCGTGCCATCTCGAGGCCCACGATGCCGTCGGACACGCCGTTCTTGCGGCCGACTGTCGCGCCGAGTGCTGTCCAGCTGAGTCTCTTGCTTTCATTCTTGGACCGCGAGGATGCGTAGTTTGCCATAGCAGCAAATTCACGCTTCTCAGCCGTGTCGCGATCAATCATCATGACCGTATCGAGGACACTCGATGAGGAGGATTCGCTGTTGAAAAGCTGCGCAGGAAACAGAGCTCGCATGTAATCGCTGAGTACGAGCCCGGAAGGGGGTACAATGGGTGCCTTAGATCCCTTGCCCTGGAGTCGGTTACGCCCGTTCTTGTTGGTGTTCATGACGAAGACACCGCCGCAGAAACGGCTCTCAAGACTATGGCGAACGCTCTGGAGTACGCCGAATTGAGCAAAAGGATCGTTCGCAAGTGCGAAATGCTCCATGTGAACAGATCGCTGCGCTTCGGCAATTTTTCCTTGCTGCTGATCGGCAAGATGTTCACCTACAGGAACGATAAACTCATGAGCGGCTGCGCCGAAAGTGTATACCTCCAACTTGCTGAGCTTGTCGGCCGGGATATCGGCGCAAAGCCGCGAGATGATCTGGGAGACCGGAATCGAGCCCGTGTTGTGTGCAATGATTACCGCTCGGTGGATAGAAGAGTCAATAAGGGCCGTTCGAATCCTATGATAAAGCAAGCGGTGGCCAGAAGTTGGCATCGGCGTGGCCATGGCCCTCTGGAGAAGGAGGCATATCATGTCAAACGGGAAGCCGTATGTCGGCATGTGCACTGCCGTTACAGATCGGCTGAAGAGCTTCGAGAGCATGGGAAGTGTAGATCGGGAAAGATGCCGCGAGCTATCGACTGGTTAGTAAGATGTGCTTCACTGGTCCTCTCGCGAAGAATTCCTACCTCACTCCCATACCACCCACAAAGATCCATCTCTCGTCGTCGATCTCCTGGCCCATCATCCAGCTGTCCGAGCCACTGGAGCATTTGATAATTTGGTCTCTGGCAGCTCCATTCAAAAGTCGACTCAGCCCATAGACCGCAGCTGTGCACAAAGCAAGCCACCCTGCAAACATGACCCCCGGGAGGGCGACCCAAAGAGGAATGATGGATACCAGCATGTAGACCTCGACGAACGACAGTGCGAGATGCGTCAGCACGTCGCCGTAGTCGGCCCAAGTTCTTCCTCGGAGGCGTGGCAAGCATTCTCCCCAGGCCGCCCGGAATAAACCTGGCATTATTTTCCACATCTCGGCAATATCGTGCCGCAGCGAGGGCCAGACAGCCAGTTGCGCACGAGGGACAGTACCACACGCTCCGTCTATGAGAGGCGGTATGTACGTCACCGGAGCCGATGCCATAGCGCCGGGGGAGCTTGCGCGCGGTGACACCGCTGGCGACGGGGACCTAGAGAGCCACGGCATGGTTGCTGAAGCTTTCTCGTACCTAGCGTTAGTTTGCTGATCACTCATCAATGAGACGGCCGATGTCATCCGAATGCAGTTTGACAGGGTCAAGGAAAATCTCTAAAGTTATACCAGGTAGTGGCACCCACTTCTGATGCCAATCAGACCGGCATGCCGTCTCGCTGTTGTCTCATTCCAACTTTGAAGCTTAGCGGCTTCGCGTCCCTCAACGACATTCCTCAGAATCCAAACATCAGATCAACCTCAGGAATCGGGAGGCGTGGGGGCCCTGGGCCTACAGAAATTGTTCTAGATTGCACTTTGAAAATTGTTTGCTACACTGGAATCTTCGTAGCCTTGCAAATGCTGGACAGGGCAAAACAGAATTTCTTATATGGACTGTCGTTGGCCAGGTTTCAGATTACTATCTACCACCCCTGGAACTGGAAACTGCCTCGCAACGTGGGAATCTAGATTTGAAAAGGATCGGCGTGGCGGCCGAGCTTCTGGATGCATGTTTCATCGCGAATGTGACCTTTCTGGTGGCTAGACCTTTGCTCATTATCTCGCTGAACCAGCGTCCTACACTGTGAGGAAAGCTCCAGGTTCATCGCATTTGAGAAGTGTAGAAGCACCATCAAGACCATTAACTAGATTATCACTTGCTTCTGATCTTACCCTCACCGCCCTGCTCCTAGCTTTATCATACCCCAATGTCCTCCCCATCTTGTTCCCAGGATTTCCTCGCACCTATATCTACGTTCCCCACAGGCAATGGCATAGAGCCTTATCAGAGAAATCTCAGCACCCCGGTAGCTACAGAGCCGAGCAGAGAATCGACAATGACTTTAACAGCGGCCAATGTGCCGCCCGCGATTGTGTCCACGAACTGAATAAATCCGACCAGGGCGAGCAATAGCGGAGCCAGGCTCAAGAATAAAGGAGCTGGAAGTTTGTTTTCCCGTCAGCAATTATCGCTCAGCTGGGTGATAAAATGTTGACTCCAGACTCACCAAGGCCCAGCTTGACAATCGTGGACTGCAGAGCGCCAGCAATCTCCCAAACCACAATTTGGACAGATAGCAGAATATCAAGGACAAGGTCATTGCTGCTCTGAAGCTCACGTTTGGCGAGTGACGTGGTAGCATCGTTAAGAGCCTCTGTAATGGCATGTAGACTCGGGGCGACCGCCGCGGCGGCAGCTTCTCGCTGGGCGACCGTGCCGTTGCTGGGGAAAATATCGATTGTCTTGTCTGCAAGGAACACACAGCTTAGAAAAAGCATACATCCGTCTTAGCCTGAACGATTCTTACTTATGGCACCGGTATATTCTTTGATGGTATCTGCCAGGCTCGCAATTTGAGCCCCTTGGTCCTGCATCGGCGGAGGTGCATTGCTAACGCTGGCCACGGCCGATGCGGCGATAGCAACTAGAGCGATCAAGACGGCTCTCATTCTGGAAAGTTTTGTATAGAGTGTCCAACTAATTCTAGGAGTCAACCCGAATTCTGTGAGCTGGAGTTTTGCGGATTTTGTAAACTGATCGGTGTAGGAGTTGACAGTTAGCATGGCCCTGGTACTTATTTATACCAGTGCGACTATCTCGATACCGTCGCGCTGACCGGAATGCAGGAGACTTTAGCAGTACTTTTGACTGCGCCTGGCATGCTACTCTCATCGTAGATCTTATGATTGAAAACTTAACAGACCTGTCATATCTGAATGGCTTTGGACGGCCACGCTTGTCTTCCTCTGACTATGTTATTTCACTGCCTGAATGTACATGGTGGTTTTTATCATATTTTATATGTCGTGTATGACAAAACCCGAGACAGCCATGATTAATAAAGAGCCAAGGGCCGACGTGAAGACAGTCTCAGATGGCGACCAGCCGTTCTGTGACGTCCACCGTGACACGTCATTTTTTTGCTAAGTGATAAAACCCTAAGCACAATTTCAGACACAGAGCAAGCAGTGTCAATAGAATGCACTGTTATTGAAAGACTCAGAGTTGCCCAGCAAGTGACTACACGGTAACGAGACAGGGCATATGCTGTTTTCGAAACCCTATTCCTGCATATATGCTCTTTTTTCTTCAAAAAGGCATACGTATCTATTCGTGATATCTGATTTATACCCTACACAACCTACACAACTACCTACCAATGAATGCTCACAATTATGGGCCGTTGGATGGTCCTACACTGGGCTGCTTAGGATAAGTACCTTAGGCATGACCTTGTGTCTTTGGCTGTAGAGAGCTGGTACTACAATGCCCATGAGCTTGGATAATCTTGAACAAATAATATGGAACATCATAGACTGTTTAACATGAAAATTATTCCAGAAGGAAATTTTATTATTTGCCAATTTGGCCAGAAAAAGTTCTATACTGAGTCACCCTCAGCGTAGAAAGTAACTGTTCTCTGAAACCCTTTGCTCTGCGTATAACGACTCTGGAGCACCACAGTCTAAGGGCCACGTCACAAATACATAACCAGCTTTCTGAAGGGAAAGTGAACAAGTATTCTGAGCAAGACTTTGACATATAATTCAGCTATAGGATTAAATTAAAAACTTATTTAAAGCTATTATATCGCACAAATCATGCGCCCCCATCTTTAGCCTGTATCAACTGCCGCGGAGTGACTCGTGACGACCGTGATTGGACAGGCATGAAAAGGACAACAATGGCGATCGTGGCATTAACAAGGTTCAATACAAAATGCTCGTGACAGCTTTGAAGCTCGTCCTCTTTTCTTCTGACCTGCAAGTGGTGTTGCCGTGGTACCGCCCACATCAAGGCAAGATTTCCAGTGTTGCATGGCGAGGTAGACATCATGAAGTCGTGGACACCCATACTCTTCATCCTCCTCCAAGTCGTGGGAGCCGCTCGACCAAATGTAGAGAAATCAAATACGGAGAAACCAATTACGGAGAAATCGAATCCAGAAATCGAGGAGGCAACATTTCTCGTCGACTTCAAATGGCACAACCCATTCCACCGGGACGAGGACATCGTCACTCGACATTTTGACCCGGACTGCGAGGCCACTGGTACCGTACACGCTATGCAGTACAAGTTCAAAGATCTCGACGTTGACCTGCCGGGAGGGCTGGCGCCGTGGAAGGATGCTCTGCAGCCCTTCTTGGCTCGAGACTACCTCGGAAGTTGGGAAGCCATCGACCCAGGCGGTGCCAACCGTGATCTGCTCATGATGGAGTATCATGACGTGCCAGCACCAGTGCGCGAGTGGGTCGAAGAGCAGCACAGAATACCCTATAACGATAAAATATGGCTGATGGGGATATTCGGCAAGCCTAAGACCCCGGAAGGCGGAGGGAAACCCGTGGCGGATGCTATATCGGCGGACAAATTTGACGAAGTTCCGGCCAAGGACAAGGTTCTCATTTTCGCACCCGGTGCGATGTACGAGATTTTACCGCTCTTCGTAGCAAAAAATGCAAAGTCCCCAGGATGCGAAGGTGAGTATTTAAGTTGTAGTATGGATTTGACAACACCAGCGCGGCCGGTGTATGCTGACTTGATGCACTCGAATCAGCCCAGTTCCGAGATCTCTCGAAGTACGAAGGCCATGAAACAGACGACGGCGTGATAGCGTATCCGATTGAGCGCACGAAGCCGGATGAGAAGAATGGAAAGAATATCACCGTCAAGATTAGGGCGCAGCATGTAATGGAGTCACATCACGGAAGGTCCATGAGAGAGACTTGGGAGAGAATATATAGGACTGCTCGACGGCAGAACCGTCGTCTCGAGAAGCAGGAGAGAGAGGCGAAGCGAGGAAAGCTTTACACGCATGTCGAGGAGGAGGAGGATGAGCACGACGAGTTGTAGACGAGGCACTTCGGACTCAGTATGTTTGACTCTAAATTTCACGCAATGGAAAAAGAAATTTATTCGATTTATGCAGATTCCCAGCTTTGAGCGACTTTGCAGGCCAGATCATCTCCATAGTCTACTGGATCTCGATGTATGTGTTCGGTAGCAAGAAAGACTTGGGATGCATAAATTCCGCCAAGGGGCAGGAATTGTCTCGACGCCACGGCTGTGATCGACAAACAATCTCAGCTGAAAATTACTGCAGAGTCATTAATTCCTGTAGAGTTCTCAATATAGACCCTGGCTTTCTGGCGCATTATTGATTAGATTGGCTGAAAAGGTAAGAATCAAGATGAAAACGCAGTTGTGGTGGATCTGAGGCCAAATTCAAATGAGATTGGCTGCGTTTTATCGCTGCATCGCGATTTTCGATGAGCCAAGTTGGACCTCAACTGGCCATCTGACTCACTTCGCCGGCTCTGTCCCAGCTGAGAGTCACACAACATGTCAACAAGCAGCAGCTATTCCGCGTATAAAACAAATCGACATTTCACTTTACAGAAACGAAAAAAAATGGCATCCTCAGATTTAATAACGAACGGGGGACAAGAAACCGCGACAAATATCTTGTCCTGGAGCATTCGACTGCAGCCACGGATTGTAACCTGTCCAAGACTCATTGGCTTGTCAGATTTCTCAAACCAAGTCGAACGCCATCCAGTCAAGTTCCAAGCCGGTGATATAATACCAAAATGCCCTCTCCTCACCTCCGCCAGCGCCTGCGCGCCGATCTCGCCGAGCTCCAGGAGAGCCCGTACCCAAACATCCAGCTTCAGGTGAACGACCAGGATCTGACCAATGCCTGTCTCATCTTGACGCCGCATGGATACCCTGCTCTTCATCTGACAATAAAACTTCCCGACGACTACCCCCTTCGTCCTCCTCGGATCCAGATCGACACCAACATCAGTCACCCAAACGTCTTCGGCAACTACATTTGCGCGTCGATCCTGAACACCCATGAGGGATACACGCCCGCCTACACCCTAAAGGGGATCTGCATCCAGCTGCTCAGCTTCTTCGGGAGCGACAGAATGGAGCAGGTCACTGGCGGTCCTGCCGTGAACCTCGCCACGTACAAGAGATCTGCCAGCTCCGCGAAAAGCTTCCGGTGCCCCGCGTGTAGTTTGGACAACACCAAGAGAGCCCCGACCTCGGCGGCGACTGTCCCCGCGGCCAGCACCGCCGAGAACGTCGTTCGCTCCCAGCTCACCTTGCCGGATGCGACGGGGAAGTGTGTCATCGACACCGTCCCTCCCGAGGTCTTCCTCAACATCATAGGTTCCCTCGACTTCGAAGGGCTCATCCGCCTGGGCCAAGCCTCCTCGCGCGCCCGAGCGCTCATCGCGGACTTTGACGTGATCCGCTCGCGCGAGCTGCAGTGCTTCGTGCTGAAAGAGAACTTCGCCAAGTCCAAGCTCGGCGTCGGCGTGTCCATCACGCAGAAGGGTCGGCAGGGCACCCTGGAGTCGGAATTCGACCTGGTGTCGGCCAAGGCCTTCTCCGACCTGAAGATCCGCGAGTCGGTCCACGGAATCCCTTTCACGCACTGGCTGCCCCTGCCCCTCTCGCAGGGACACTGGCGCAGGGTCCAGGGGACCGTGGAGGCGCGTCTCGACGCCATCGCGCGCTCCGCGAACGTGCGCCCGGACAGCGTCGGGACCCTGTACAAGTTTATGAACGACATCGTGGTGCGTCTGAACCTGGACGTGGAGCAGCGGACGACGCAGGCCCCGCGGGAGCGCGAGTCCGGCGCCTCCAAGAGCACGCTGCGGCACGCCTCGGAGAAGGCGATCGAGTCGTACTTCCACCTCTTCCACCTCCTCGTCTGCTTCGCCACGGGGCCCGGCGGCGGCGAGATCGTCGCCGAGGCGAACCGCATGATTCGGTCGTTCGCGCAGGGCCAAACGGACAAGACGCACGTCCCGAACCTCGGACACCTCCTCACTGCGCTCCTGATCAGCGACACCGACGTGACCGAGCCCCTGATGAAGGCCATCATCACCGAGGCCATCACCCGCAACGTGGTCTGGCTGCTCGACCGCAAGGGCGCCGGCGCGGCCGAGCTGGGCTACCTCGAGGACGACCAAGTCTCGTACTACCGGCTCAGCAAGACCTTCCAGGGCAGCCGGACCTCGTACCGCTTGCTGATGTTCTCAGAGCTGTTCCGCCGGACGGCGCTCTCGCCCCTGGCCCCGTCGGGCAGGGAGGCGTCGGCACCCCCCAGCGGCGGCGGCCCCGCCCGACCCTCGTACAGCTCCGTGGCTGCGACCCCGGCAGCTCCCGCGCCGCCGACGAAGCTAGAGCAGCTGCAGAGCGGCCTCTTCCAGCGCCACGGGGCGCCGCCCGCGGGGGCGGCGGCGCATCTGGCCTCGGAGGTCCGCCGGATCCAGGAGATCGACGACTTCCCCTCGTTCCTGCGCGAGATGGGCATCGCCAACATCCCGAGCGCTGCGCAGTTCACAGGCATCCTGCGCGACACGGTCCGCGCCAGCGTGCAGAAAGGATACTGCGAGCTCCCGCCGCCGAGCGAGCTGGTCAGCTTGCGCGTCTCCAAGGACGGCGGCATGGACATGGACGCGACGATGGCGCGTATCTGGCAGGGCGGCCGGGAGTGGAGGTACGATGAGCAGGATGCAGTCCGCGCCGCGCAGCGTGTAAGGATGGGATTGATCACATTCTTCCCTAAAAAGATTCACGCTGGCCGCGGCGGCGCCCCTAGATGGGAACGCCGGTGAGAGGCAGGGGACCGGTGCTGGAGCCGGGGTGGTACTCAGATAACATAAGTAGGGAGTCGCGGAAGGATGGACATCTGTAAAATATCACGAAGAGCTAATGATGTAATAATACCCAGAATGAACAGGCTTGTAGATTGAGAGAGATGCGAAAGTCTTCCGTGAAGGGTAAACGACAACGTACACGTCGTGTTGCAGACTGCTGTTCTAGATTGGAAATTGCCCCCTTCACCTCGTACGCCTGTTCTATGTGTACACATAATGTACGAATTCAACTATGAACCGCCGGGAGGTATCATCGTATCGTCAATATCGTCGCCCCATATGGTATATATCCTAATCGTACCCCCTCCCCGTGCGGCTGAGCCTCTCCCACTGTTATGCGGTCCTTTCCACTGAGGTGGACGGATGGACGGGGCTTCATCATTCCAGTCCCATTCTCATCTCGTCCCCGAAGGCTAAATTCTCGCCTTCTCTGGCAGCATCCTGTATGGCGAGATTCAGAGATGTCCCTAGGGATGATGCTACATCCTCGTCATCTGCAGCGCCACTGGTCCGTCTACCGCGTTGTGACGAGTCCGTGATGCGACGCCGCAGGGTGGGCGATTTGAAACGCATGGACTTAGAAGAAGAAGAGAGGACGGAGGCGGAGTCGAAGTCATCCTCGTCGTCCTTGTCTTTCGCCCGTGCTGGCTCCTTACTCCCATCTTTGCCTTCTTCGGCAGCGGCAACAAGAGCTGGAGCGCCGGCACTGGCGTTGGAAATGGATGGCGACGGCAGGAGCTCCGGGTGATTTGGGATCATGGGCGGTGGCGTGGGTGTGTACGGGAGAGCGTCGGTCGACCCGCTGGAGCCGGCCTTTGACGGCGCGTTCTCCGGCCCGGCAGCCTCGACCAGTTCTGCATCGCGGTACCACTTGCGCCGTCGGGTCCAACGACCCCAACCGTCCTGGCCACGGCGTCCGTTCTGCCACTGCAGCCGGGGAGAAAAGAGGTCAGCATCCAGCATCGATTTACGGACTGTGTGCTAACATACCTTGTTGTCGTAGTACACCCAACCCATCCTTCCGCCAGAACCCTCGTAATCCCAGTCCTTCGCCGAATCTTCGGATCGCACTGCTTCGTCCGGTACACCATCGACCCTCCACCTGCTGCCGATGACCCATCTCCACCGCATATTGCTGCCATCTTCTACGTCAGGTAGCTCGAATTCCTCCCTCGGCGGGACGCTAGTGTTATGCTCATCTGTCCAAGCGGCGCGTTCGTAGGCAAACAAACTCGTGGTCCAGCCAAGCCCCACCCAGCGCCGCTGATTCTCGT
>FTAS01000132.1_pt1 | contig 11799 bp, 12 predicted proteins | sample 1639141 | NCBI WGS metagenome assembly FTAS01 (sample SAMEA3914812, study PRJEB12502) | metagenome | biome: forest; material: soil | place: Canada | collected 2011-07-07 | depth 0.1 m | reverse complement strand
TGACCCGATAAGGGATTACTCTTTTCAGAAGAGCCAGCCATGGTATGTATCTGCTCAAACTACTCCAGAGGCGTCTTCTTGTGGCGCGAGATTTGTCGTTAAAGTCGCTGAAAGAGCTGAAATCTATCTAGCAATGCGCAACGATGTACAGAACTCGTCTCTCAAGTCGCTGGGCAGGCAGTTAAATGCACACTGGTCAGAGAAACAATCAAAATCTGCTTGCTGGGATGATGGGAAAGATAGAATCACGATTTCCACGCAGCGAGGTGGCTTGAGCGTGGCACGACGAACAGGTTTCGGGTGACGATGACGAAGCTTCTAGCGAATGCCGGCGGACTTGAGTGACGTGGGGGTGCTTCGCCACGCTCGGCGGAGCAGACCACCCCAAGCTCGCCTAGATGGACATGGTGGAATCAAGAAACCGCTGCGCCTGTGTGACCCACGAGGTCGCATTTGGCCTTGCATTCGGACGCATGCATGGAGCATTCAGAAATGGGCGGAGTCGACAGCAAGGTACTTATCCACCAGCGCGAATCCCGCCCGTTTGGTATCATAATAGCTAGTTACCATGGATTCTTGGGCACTGTTTCTATATAACTATAGGCTCGATAGCACTAAAAATAACCGGGAGCCCAAACCGACTATTTCATCAAACAACTAAGTAATCTTAGGCCGGCCTAGCTCCTATACTCATTATTGTGATTTAAAAGTAAAATAAGGTAGCTAGCTACTGTCGGACTTCATATGAAAACCCAATTCCCTAGCTCACGTCGCTGTCAGTTAAATGTCACTCTAGTCGCCCGATTAATAACTCGCCGTTGCTTGACTAATAACTTGCATATCATACTTTCGCGGGCCGACGCGTGACAGACGCCTCCCTCCTGATCACCTACCAGTCAATCAATCCAGATCTGTCCTTAAATAACAGTCTTCATGCAGTAGCGTGGAAATGTGTAGATGTGCTCCTCGCCGACTGTCAAGATCCTATTCCTTCACTCTGCGCGCCAAGTGAGAAAGTGTGCTTGCTTCTATTGTAGGCACGGGATCCAGGTATATTAGTGTCGGCCATTCTAATATCTAGTTTACTTCCTCATTGCACCTCGTCCCCTGAGAAATTAATCCTAGATTTCCTACTGTGCCTACCTACCAGGGAATTCGAACCTTGAAGTATAGAGATGTTCACCCCCATGCATTTTAGTCATCCATACTGTAGACCAATCAAGAACCATAGGTACGGATAACAGGCGTGATGAATCCAGAACCCATGCTTAATTGTAATTGTGTCGCAAGTCGGATAGACAAGATCGTCATCACATCACCTAGCCGCTCGGTATTACAACTCGCCACCCTCGCGCGGCACCAATGACAGCAGTCCAAGGCAGTATTCCCCCCCAAGGGAGATAGAGTCGCATTATCCTGCTTTCTGTGGAGCCGCGCTTGCAAAACAAATGAGTGCTTTGGATATTCAACGGCCTGGCTGATCGGTCCGCCAATTGGATATTTTGATTGAATAGGTTGCATTCGGGGTCGAGACACCGCGAGAGACTCGGTGTGGCTTCTTAGTATCTGGGGTTCGATCTGAGACCGCCGGGCCGTTTTTTCAAACTACGAATGCAGGCTTTTTTAGTTCAAATAGCGAGGGAAGGTTGCTGAGGCTTCTCATATCGTTCACTCATGGATGCACTTCCCCGATCTACCAAGGATAGTGTCTACTGCCAGTTGGTAATAGTACGCAGCTTGATCCCCCGTAAGGATGGCCATCCCATTCCCGCACCGAAAGATGAAGCTCATCATACACCTCCTACTCGTGCTTCTTCCTGGTGTTCTCTCCATACCCACTACCGGAGACCGCCTCGTCTCCAAGCGCGACTCCCTGCAGCAAGTCACCGACCGTCTTCTCTTCAACACCACCCTGCCGGCCTTCATCACGGACCGCGACGCCGCCGACCCGCCGTCCCTCGACTGGACCTCGGACGGCTGCACCGACGCGCTCGACAACCCGTTCGGGTTCCCCTTCACGACCGCGTGCTACCGCCACGACTTCGGCTACCAGAACTACCGGCACCAGGACCGCTTCACGCAGAGCGGCAAGCTGCGCATCGACGACAACTTCCACTCGGACTTGGACTCCCTGTGCCAGACCTCGGGCCACGTCGGCGTCTGCGACGCGCTGGCGGACGTGTACTACGCCGCCGTGCGCGCGTTCGGCGGCGCGGACGCGTCCCCCGGCAGGAGGCGGGAGGCGGACCTCGTCGGGGAGTACGAGGCGAAGCTGGCCATCTACAACCAGCTCGTGAAGGAGGCGCAGGACAGGGGTGAGCTGCCGACACTGGGATGATCCGGGGTGAAAAGCCTCAGGACGTGTGCCCTGAGAACTTTGAAATATTGTCGCCGTGGTAAACTGGCTGGACTCATTCGGATAGGGATATCTGAAACCGCAGGGACTGGTATCGGAGAGTTTGCGACGCTCTCACTTTGGCTTCATTTCATATCTTTAGCCTCGGGTCTTGGTAGTTTTAGTCTGGCTTCAAAATCTCGCTTTCATGACAAACATGGCAAGATCGGGCAGGTAGAGTCACTCAATAATGAAACAGGTCCTTCCTAGGGGTAAACGTTAACGGGAGAGACAGTTTTAGATCTGTCATTTCGTAGCTACCTACTGTAACTAGGTAGTAGTATCAGCAGCTAAGCTCTTTCTGATAGCAAATCGACGGAACATAGAGGAATCGTCATTGTACAGCAAATTTCTGTAAGATACCACAGTGAGAAGGTAGCATGGCTGAATCAGCCGTTCATAGCAACATGGAATTGCACATTGCCCAGTAGATAATCATGTATGATTCCATGGTAAACAACACCCCTTCCGAGAGGTTGGAGAAGTACATGGAATATGCGCCAATCCTCGTGAGTCGTTACGTGTCGTAGTCTTTGAAAGCTGCGACGATGGGCCAAACAGTGAGAAGGTGCGCTGGCTCTGGGTTTTTTTTTTCGGCCATCATTCATTTCTCTCTCTGCTTCTCTTCCTCTCCTGGTTTTGTAATCGTGCGTGAATTCAGCGATAAAAGCTGGGCGGATACTTGCGCTCGAGAGCTTGCGGATACGTCCAGAATATGAGTCCTGAAACTAGCGGGTGAAGAAAGCGCCTCCAGGACGGCATATGAGGTCGTTGGGGGTAGGTGACGTCGTACGTTCGCACGAGGATGATGTTGCCGATAGCATTGAGAAGTCGGAAGAGCCTTTCTCGATCCATCAGCCTCTCGAAGCCACAACGTCTGGTCCGGACTTGGGAAGTAGAAACTTACATGTTGAGAAGGCAGACAAGTAGTAGGCCTATCGCGATTCCGGGCGGGTTTGCCGGCTCGAAGAGAACGCCAAAGAGATAATAGACCTGCGGGATCAAGACTCCTATGATGGCTAGTTCGATGAACAAGGACCACGAATAGGTGCTGCTTCTATTGCCCCGGGCGATCAAGAGGCCCAAGCAGACCCAAAGGAGTACGAACGCAGTCTGCGGCGTAGGTTAGCGAGGAAACAAGAAAGCCGGAGATACAAGACACAAAAGGGTAGCGACTACTCACCAATGCCGGCGCAAACACCATGACCTCGTGGCGGTAGTATCGGAAGCTCAACGCCGCACCGGTTATCCCCAGCCCCAGCTGGACCCAGCCAAGGACGAAGAAGGAGAGTAATACGCCACTGTAGTGCTTGTAACACGGGCGATGAAACTGATCATGCCCGTAGGCTCGCCTGTCGGTGACGGGCCATCCGCACCATCTGCAGACCCAGACGGTGTTGTAATTGCCCAGAGTGACCTTCCTGCCGATGCGGATGCGCTTGTCTCCTTGCTCGATAGCACATGGGATGCAACGGCTGGCAAACGGGTAGTCCCGGTCGCTCGGGTTAGCCAGCAGCAAGTGCGCGCGTTGCGGATCATGATGCAAACACAGCTTGCAATGGCCCAGGAGAATGCTCCGCAGCTGCAGAGGGCCGTACATGGTACGGACAGACAGGGGGTTCGCCAACTGGCGGAGCTGCTTGCACGTTCGTCGGAGTCGCTCGATGTCGGCGAAGTCGAGGAAGCGCAAGAGCATGAGCTTCAACTCGTTGGGTAAGGTGAGAAGGTCCAACGGGCGCTTGTCGGGGACCACCAGTAGGTGGGTGCTTCCCTTGGCCGAGTCCTTGTCCGAATCGGCAGCCTGGTCCTCGTCGACTTCAACCTCACCTTCTGTGAGGGGGGATAGGGATATCTCTCCCTTCTCGAGATCGAAACTCCGATCCTTGGTCCTGCGCGATGGCCACAGAGCTACCCCCTCGGCCGACGGTCGACCATCGTCGTTGCTGGTAATCGAAATGACCGAGTTCTTTATCCCTGATGAGATTCCGCTCGAAAATCCAGAGATGCCGCGTGAAAGGCGTTGTGAGATGCAGAGACCAGGAGCAGTGCCAGGAATCGATGAGGCTGTTGGTAAGGAACCCCCTTGAGCCACCACGGTCGCCGCTGCTGCTAGCGGCGGCGGCGACCCTTCCATCCTCTCTTGCCTTGCCTAGGTCGTGTTCAGCGTGGTCGAGTTGCCTATTGTTTCAGATTGACAATGAAATCCAGAAGCGCTCAATCTTGGATTCTTTTCGCTGCACAAGCTGTCTTGGCGGCGAATCTTCTTGACCAGATTTCCTTCTTTACGGCAGGAGACAAGAATGTGGCTGATAGCGGGGTTTGGAGCTGAGGTGGAAGTCGAGACTCACCAATGCCTGACTTTTGCCTGAAGAAGGAAAAACAAAGGCCAAAGTTCAAAGGGAAAACCGTGTGAAGAATGCAATGCAAAAGGATTGACTCGTCTCCTGTACGAAAGTGAAAATGAAACCTGATTCGAACTGCAGAGCTGTACCAGTGTACAAAAGTCGCTGGCGACGATATAGTGAAAAGAAACCAAGAGGTGTTGGCGTAGAGGATGCAAGTTGGGGTGAGCACGCACGTGGCGAAAAGCAAAAGGCACGCCTCTGCTGAAAGTCATGCCGTTGAAACCCCGCAGCCAGCAGCAGATTTGGAGACTTACAACGGGACTTCGCTTGCATGGGCGAATAAAAGGTCAGTCAGTGCCTAAGGTATTTGGTGGCCTGACGGTAAACGATCCTTCCCACCCTCTACCGCAGGTGATAACGTACATAAACAGCATGCTGTCAGCTCTTGCGGGCCAGACACGACCACTACTGTGAAATCTTGCACTTGGTTCTTTGTTACCTTGAGGTATCCGTTGTAATTACCAAGGTACCTACCCACCCAAACCCTCCCTACCAGAAAGTAAACCTCTTAGCAGGTGGCTTCCATTCCTCGGTGACGAGCTGACACCTGAGCCTCGCCGCTTTGCCGGTCGTACATGTCCCACGGTAGCAGGAAAAGGGTTGTCCTAGCCTGCTTAGAGGCTCCCTCTTGATAAGCCCTAATCTCGATTCCTTAGGTACCTACAGTACTCATGCTTGCACCGTGTTCCCCGTGTTCACTGGGCGGGAACCGTATACGGGTAGCTGCATTCCAGCACAAATATCGCGACCTTAGGTTTCAACAAAGTTGGGGAGCTGGTAATTCCCACGACGATCAGTTCGCAACAGCGACATATATGCCCAGCGAACCGAAGGAATCCAAGACTCTATAGTACCACTATTCCTAGTAAGAGACCCACGCTTCCATGCCCTACCCAGATCCCGTCTCTTGCCAGAGGAGGTGTACCTAATCCGCCAGAGCCAAATACCTATTAACCCTCCAAATAGCCATCATCCGAACCGATATATATCCCGTATACTCCAAGATCATCCTTCACTGTGTACCGCCGTGCCCAAAGCCATACGGATAGCTATCGTAGCCTTCCATGTCGGGAAACCGATCTCGCACGCATTCGCTATACTCGTAACTAGTCGTCACATCCGTCATGGGCTGAGGAGGGAAATCATCTAGCCCTTTTGTCTGGCCGCCCATTCCCCCCGCTGCTTGGTTCGCCGGCACCGGTCCTTTTCCCTTGCCAGCATCGTCTACGGCACCGGCAGTGTAGGTATTGGACATTTGGGCGGAACCAGCGGCGTAGAGGCCGGCCGCAGGATCCTGGAACGAGTATCCCATGTGGCCAAAGTCCTGAGGCATGGTGCCGACGCGGAGCGACGTTTGGTTCCACGGGCCCGGGCCGCCTTCGACCGGTTCCGCAGGCTCTGCCGGACTGCTACCGCCGTTGCTGCTGGCACCCGTGAAATTGTACCCTACCGACAATTGAGACGCCTGGCCGGGCACCAAGCTAGGGGCGGCGCTGGCGCTTGAGGTCTTGCGATGGATTCGGCGTTTAGGCGAATAACCTTGGAGGGCTTGCTGGCGCGAGTTGTTGATGGTACCGTAGATGAACTCGGTGCAAGTCAGCGCCATCTGGCCTGCCACCAGCCCCTCCGTGGCATTGCCGAGGCCGAATGTCTGTACGCCCCGGTGGAGCAGCGGATGGAGGTTGGTGATAGTGTCATCGAATTCGGCTTTCACCTCGTCCCATTCCACGGGCGGTTCGAAATCTGGGGACATGCCAATGTCAGTCAGTCTTCAAGAGATCATAAAAGGTTCTCGGGTCATCCGGGGCCATCGTACGAGGTTCAGGGACGGGCTGGTCGGCCCCGAAGAGTCGGACCCAAAGAGAGTTCCAGTCACTAATCTTGGATTCGGCCTTCCGGTCGTTCAGCTCTTCAACCGTCTTTTGGCTGATGCCCCACTCAGGGTGGTTGTCTGGCTCCTCCTCGCGAACGTCGCAAATTTGCCCGACCGGGACCTGGAGATGAGCGGTCAAGTTCGTGGGTGTGGGAAAGATCCTCTTGCAGCGGTCGCAGCGGAAACCCCGACTGCGGAAGTGGATATTCTTGACATGGCGCCTGCTTCAAAGTCAGAGGACGGGTACGGGACGAAGGTGTGCCGTGAAAGACCGATGAGGATACTTACTTGACCTGAGAGATATCCTGGAACGACACCGTAGCGCACGCTGTATGAGATCGGATATTGAAATCCAGAGGCTTCCACTTCCGATACGGGCAGCTGTAGGCGATAGAGGGCGGGTTGGGAGTTTCCAGCCTCGGTCGCTTGCCTCCTGCCGCGCCGCCATTGCTTCCGTTGCCGCCGCCGTGGGAGCCCCCTTCTCCTGGTCCTTTCTCAGTAGGATGGCGATCATCTCCCCAGTCACGCTTCCGTGCATTGCCGTCGCCATTATGGTCGTCTGGGTTTCCATTGGGACTCCAATACTGCTGGTAGCCGGAGGACCCTTCGCCGTATCCCAGCCGCTGCCCGCAAGGTGCAGGTGTCTCGCGAGGAAGTGAGGTTTGGGCCTCAACGATGCGAGAGAGTTCTTCCAGGCAGTAATTCACGGCGACCCATGCGTCCTGAGGGCGTGCTAGATCCTGAAGCCGTAGTCCATGGGTCTGCTGGAGTATGAGGTCGCAAAGCTCGTCGACACATCTAGGGTCGTGATCCGACTGGTGTAGCAGACCCGGATCGCCGCCCCCTGGCGACTCCCCAATGACGGTGTCATCGGGAGACGTAGGTGTTCCCATGGGAGTTTCAACGTGACTAGACACGGGGCTAGAATCCACTTTCATCGGGTCCGCTTCGCACTGGGCCGATTCTGGTTCTTGGAGACCGACCGCCGACTCGAAATGGCCATCCCGGGCTATAGTCGGGGTTGGTGTCGATGATTCCGCATCCCAATCTGCGTCCGGTCTGGAAGGAACTTGGTGCGACTGCGTGTCCTTGAACTCCTGGGAAGATGCGGGTATCTGCTCCGTAGAGGGCGTTGTGCTTGATGCCAACTCGTGCTGGTCGGCATGGGGCCGGAATGGAAGCGTCCGCCGACGCAGAACGGAAGGGTCAAACCGGATGTGCTTTGGAGCAGGCCGCTGTAGCTTGGGCATGGCCGCAGGCCCTTTCTCTGATGGGGAACTACTCCGGGGTAGCGAGGTGAGGTTTACGAGAGGATTGACGACGGGCCCACTGGCGTCGGGGTCCTGGGACGTGGTAGAAGAAGACCTCGTAGGCGCTGGGCTCTGAAACTTCTTCCAGGGGAACCAATGTTTGCCTCCGGCCCCGACCGCAGTTGTCTTGGTCTGTGGCAAAGAAGCTGACGCAACGGACTCGTCAGGCTCAGGTGAACCTCGGCGGCTCGGCGGCTCGGTGTCCTCAGTGATGACGGAGTTGGCGATGGACACGGTGGAGAAGGTCGAGAGCGTGGTGTTGCTTCTCCTTGGCGGCCGAGCGCTGAAGGCACTAACGGCACTGGAGTTACTGTCGATCGAGTCCTTCCGGGACATCTCCTCGTACTCGATGCCGCGGATGGCGATGCCTTTTTCTGTCAAACCAGAGAGGGGGGACGAGGTGGTGTGATACGAAGAAGTCTGCGTTCCTCTGTCCCGGTGGGTTGCGCTCTCCACAGCCGTCTGACGCTCCAGCTCCGGAGACCGACGTTGAGTTGGGTCTACTTCAGAAGGCATTGTTCGCTGAAACCCGTGCCCGGCGGCCACAGAGCCGGCTGAGATGTCGTGTGCGTCCATTCGGTGCGCTACAGAGCAGGACTTGGGCAGGGAGCCTCTATACGACCGGCGCTCCTTGTCTCGTAAAAGAGCCCGTTCGTGGAAGATTTATTATCGGGAACAAAGGTCAAAGGCCCCAATTGACTTGAACTCGAGTGACTCGACTGAAGGAGCGGCCGAGGGTCACAAGAGACGTTACAGCTGAGGGAGGGAGCTGATCCATGCTTTTGGCGGGGCAAAGCCTGTGTATATTGCAGCTGAAGCTGGGCGCGCACCACCATCCTCCTCGTCCTGTCCCAAAAGAGAACAGAAGGCTGCCGCAGTAAATGTGAAGAGCCCTGCATCTGAGGTTAGGCGTCTAGCCTTCGCCCGGGAGGTCGCCCATGGGGAGAATCGCCTGCCCGGACCGTCAGGCTTGGGACATACTATTCTCAATTCGTGCTGTTTAGACGACCGCAATTGGTCGCGCTACCCCCAGCCTGGCTGCATTCCGAGCAGCCCCGTCCTCTTCGCGTCCATGCGTCCGTGGATTTTGGGGATGGGTGGGAGGGGCACTGCAAGGGCCTGGAGCCCATGTCGTCTCTCCGTCGGCGCTGAGTGGGCGGTGGGATTCAGTCTCTGGTGTTTGAAACTCAGCTATTCGACTTGAGCCTGCACTTGCAGTCAGGTCACCACGTTCCTCGCCACACCACTTCATGAGCCAGGAAAGCAAGGTAGAAAAAATACGAGGCGGTCCAGAGCCGCACCCAGGTCCCAGAATCCGGGCGGCTCAGGCGTCTCACCCTACCTTAGAAAGCTTAGGCAATGCCAGACTCCCTGTTTCGCATTGGGCCGTCACCGGGCGCGCTGGAGGGTGGGTTATGATGCACAAGGCGGATTTGACAGTCATCGGAACCTCCTTGGGCATTTTGAGAGGATCGCGGTGTTGAGAGAAAGCCTAGTGCCCTACATTGGCTTTCGCAATGCGGAAGGTCAGCCAAGAGGTGAGAAATTTATAAGAGACCGGCGTCATCCTGCTTTTTTGAAATGCATCGATTGTTCAGACATAGACGCACTGGAACGCCTGTCCATGTTGGTGGAAATGAATGTGTGAAGAAGCTCAGCTACGGGATTCTGGGTTTGCGTAACTGCTTCGGCACAGGAACAAACAACGGATCTCCTCTCTCTCTGTCTTCGTCCATTCCCCTCCCTCGACACAGCTGTTTTAAGCAGGAGCCTTCCTGCCGGGATTGGCACCTGCTGCACCACGACTGCTTTGGCCTCACTTTGCACGCGGCTGGGTTTCCTTCAACTTTCCTTCTTTCCTCTTTCCTCGCGATTTTTTTTTTTTTTTTGCTTCTCACTTCTTCGTCCTGAATGCGCTGGCATTCACGATGTTTGGTTCCGCCTGTATCCGTCTCTCCATAGTCAATTCGAATCAAATTCTTCTAAACTTTGGCCAGTTCTGCCCACTGAGTTTCTATCGTGTGTGTTTAAAACTGTCGAGTCTCAACCCGCATGATTGGTCAGAGATCGGCTCGAACCAGGAACGACGCAACCACATTACGCCGAAGGTCGATTTCAACTCCACATGCGCATGGAATCACATCTCATGGATGCTTCAATCTGGTTATACTGAATCTGAAGGATATCGTAGTGTCGCTAGTCCCGGGCTATGGAAAGAGTTTATAATATATCTCCTGGCGATTCGCCATGGCTCAATCCTCGAGCCGAGAAGGGGCAGGTGTCTTCGATCAACGGACCAAGACCCCTCGTTCTTTTAAACATTTGAGAATCACGGAAGATTTTTTGATATGCCCGTGGTCCATGCCATTTATATAAAATTTTTATCGCTTCGGTTTCTGTAATATTTACTTCGGTAGGTCGATGCTCACGTCCCGTGCGGCTACGGCCGACCGCGCCGTTATTGACATGCGGAGCCAGTTTCCCGTTGCGAGACCATGTCGTCCCCATGGGACGTCCAGAGCCGGTACTCTGGTCATGTCTCGAACCTCACGCTTGCTCCTGGACAGGAAAGGTGAGTTCGAACTTGGGGCGCCATATTTGGATTTGTACGTAGACTAACCAGTGCGTTAGATCGAGCGATTGCAAGCGCGGGATGCTGAACCAGTTCATCTACGACGCCACGGCGGTCCAAGACCGGCTCATTCAAGGTTTCCCTCCATCGGAAGAGCAGAGTCGTCGAATCGCACGACGAACCATCCAGTCGCACCTAGAAAAGCTTCAGGCTACGGGAAACGGTCCTAACGGGGGGGAATAAGGTGGACAGGATGAACTAGGGTTGGTCCAAAGGGTACCTTGTATCAAACCACTCCAGGACGAGTGTTGCCCTCGATATCAGGGTTCAGTTCAACAATGATTTATTTAGCGGGCGGGATACCTACTCAAGTTGATACCACGAATACTACAATTATGCTCCATAATACTCTGGTTAAGTGAAAAGTTGACTTCGGTAATTTCTAGTGCGTGAAAGCGTCTGTACAGTAGCATTCGGGCGGTGCTGCTCCCGATTACCCGATGCTGCGTTGAAGTCTGCTAAATCCCCTGTAACGGGTTCGCCGCATCAGCCATATGATAGCGCTCTTTTGCCTTGAAAATCTCCACCTATCCCGGCAGCCTGGAACTTGCCTGCCCCTCTCTCTATGTGAAAGCTGAAGTTAACCCTGAATTTGGAATTCTGGATTTCGTTTGTAATAAATATTCCTAGAGATGCCACATTATAAAATTGTATTATTCGGATTAAGTTGAGGATCGGTTGCTGGAAGCTACCAAATAAACAACAAAGAAGAAGAAAAGGTCAGGAGTATCGCTCCGGAGACAGGCAGGAGAGATTCTAAGTTTGCCTGGCTGTCGATTCAGTCGCTGGCGGGGCAGAGAAAACGCAGCCCACCGCCATGGAATATGCCCCGCCAAATGCTGCGTACTGGTATCTTCCCATTTACCAAGTATCGAGAGCTGGATTGATAAGGTCAGAGTCTAGTTGGAAGAAGGAATAGATATAAAAGCTCTAATAGCTTCGTATCAAGTCAAAACTAGCTTCAAAATTAATCGAATTGAAACAATTTTAATAATATTTATATTAATGGTTTCTTTAAGATTTTGGTGGTGGTTTTGGTGATCGTTTTTAGGGGCTGTTTTTCTTGCGTGGTTTATCTGGGTGGTTTTTCTGGGTGGTGGTTTGGATGTGGCATCCTGCGTCCCTGCCGTGCCTGCTTATTTGTGGGGTAAAGTTTATTGTGGCTGCAATGGATTATATAAGCG
>FTAS01000137.1_pt1 | contig 12353 bp, 14 predicted proteins | sample 1639141 | NCBI WGS metagenome assembly FTAS01 (sample SAMEA3914812, study PRJEB12502) | metagenome | biome: forest; material: soil | place: Canada | collected 2011-07-07 | depth 0.1 m | reverse complement strand
GGGGGTCATCGATGGCTCGTGGCTGTCCGAATTGATTATTTCCCAACGGGCTGTACGCCTGCATTTTGATACCTTTCGACTCGCACCACTGGATGAGGCTCTCCTGCTGGAAAAATGGGTGTAATTCCACCTGATTGACGGCTGGTACAACCTTGGCCTTCTCGAGCAGAGCTTGGAGGCGAGAGATTGTGAAGTTGCACACTCCGATCGCCCGAACTTTACCAGTCGCAAGCAGCTTCTCCATAGCCTCCCAGGTGGAAGATGGGTCGATACTGTCATACAGGAAATCGCCTTGATCATTCATGGGAAACCACTTGTCGCTAGGCACAAAAGCACTGTTGCATATGTCAGCGTGAACAGTGTACGGAGAGTCGTAGTAGTTTTGGCTGGGGCTGGGGCTTGAATGGATGAACCAGGCGGTCCACCCTAGCGAAGAGAGTGGTTTGTACGTACTCTGGCCAATGCATGAGGTAGAGATCTAGGTAGTTGGTCCCCAGATCTTTTAATGTTTTATCCAATGCCGACTCGACGTCTTCGGGATGGTGTTTGGTGTTCCATAATTTACTGATAAGGAAGATGTCTTCCCTCTTGACACCGCTCTTCTGGATTCCTGACCCAACGGCCGGTTCGTTTCGGTAGATAGCAGCAGCGTCGATCAGCTTGTAACCAGCACGAATTGCAGTAGAAACAGCCGTTTCGACCTCCTGCGCAGGAGCTTGCCAGGTTCCTAGACCGAAGGCCGGCATCTCTGCGCCGGTGTTAAGCTTGATAGATGCCATGATGAGACTAGAGAAAAGGACTGGGATACGTATGTCTTGTGAACTGGGACTTGCCGAGCAGAAGTGAGAGAGGACGAGAGCGTGCCTTTATGAAGAGCCGACGCGATGGAGCGTTCAATAACTACGGAGTCACGGGAGTATACTGACACAGCGTCTCCATTGTTCGATCGCCGTCGCGTGTCCCTCTGAATAGCAAAGGTGGATAGAGTCTGCCCGCCTTCAACAGTATGTCGGATATATATCCGATAAGTCGTCTCCTCGGCTTCTCTCTGACTAGTCACTGCCGTCCCATGTCTCCGGTTGTCACGCACGAGATTTACCAAGAGCTAAGCGTTATTCAGTTTAGCCTACGGGGTACCCTGAGCTGTGTTGACACGAAGTGGCACATCGATCGGAATCACACCCGTGGATTGCTTCTCCGACACTTGCAAATCCGACGGAGAAAGGAATAGGGGGTGTTGTAAACCACAATGGGCCCACTGGAACGGAGAACCGCTATAGGGGCGAAAAGACTTCCCCCGCACGCGCCATTGGGGGAAGCGAATAAACTGAGTAGAATCAGACTCCACTTGACTAAAATCCGGGGGTAGCAGCCCTCCGCAATAGAGGCTGGTCCCATGCATGGTATTCCCCAGAAACCTTGAATGCGAGGTAGACAATGGATTTGCGGCTGTCGGCGTTGAAGGGGGGAAGTATATCAAGAGGGGCTCCTCTCCGGAATTTGAACAGTCGATGTATCGTGGTGAATCGACTCTACACCAAGAGAGCCAGTCCAGTTTCTTGCGAGGACCCGAGGCCGACATTCTCTGATCACAGCTCTTACCCGCCAACGCACAGCTACCTACCATAGGGGCGACACGATGACGCTTCTTTCCAGAGTCATCCGCAATGATGCCATGAAAGAGGACCCCCCGGACATCTATGGATGGCGGGTTGTGGCCTTGGCAAGCACGGTACGGTTGACATCGAATACGTCCCCCCCAAAACCCTGGGCCTTTTTGTACTGAAACCAGTGCTATTATAGGCTTGCATGGCCGGAATGCTCTTCGGTATGGACACAGGTATCATCAGTGGTGTTCTTGTACTGCCAGCCTTTGTTCAGTGAGTTGTCTTCCATGGGTGTAACACGAAGCAATGCTCATAGTAAAAAACAGGAAATTTGGCCTTGCTGGACTCGACAAGGTGGCGACGGCAAATTTGTCGGCAAACATCGTATCAACACTGCAGATCGGTTGCTTCGCCGGTGCTCTTGGAGCATTCGCGATCGCAGATAAATGGGGCAGGCGGCTGTCTCTGATGGGAATGGCCTTCGTTGCGCTCGTGGGCATTATACTCCAATTCGTATCCAATGGGCATCTGGCCTGCATGTATGTGGGAAGGTTAGTACTTTTGGTCCCTTACAGTACAGAATTGCTTCGGCGGACATATTCTGATAACTTCGACCTCGCAGATTCCTCGCCGGTGTCGGTATGGGAGCCGCTTCCATGGTAACACCACTCTATATATCCGAAATCTCGCCTCGCGCCATTCGTGGTGCATTGACTGGCATGTTCCAGTTGTTCAATACGCTTGGGGTCATGCTTGCCTTCTGGATCAACTACGGGTCCAATGCACATATCCCGGGAGATGCCTCGTGGATCGTGCCCCTGGCGATGCAGGGCTTGCCGGCTTTCTTGCTTATGATCGGCATGTTCTTCTGTGTCGAGTCGCCGCGCTTTCTGGCCAAGAAGGACTTGTGGGAAGAATCTCGCAAGACGCTAGCTTTGGTGCGAAACCTACCCGTCGACGATCCTTACGTCGTCAATGAGTTCCAGGACATCTGCACCCAACTTGAGCATGAGCGCATCCTCGTCGGCGGTTCTACATTCTGGGCCTTACAGCGCGAGATGTGGCTGATCCCAGGGAACCGCAAGCGTGCCATCTTGAGCTTCTGCTTGATGATGGGGCAAAATCTGACCGGCACAAATGCCATCAACTACTATGCCCCAACCATCTTCTCTGATCTCGGCATCACCGGCTCCGCAAACGGGCTCTTTGCGACCGGAGTCTACGGAATCGTGAAAGTCTGCGCTTGCAGTCTTTATCTCTTACTGGCAGCAGACTCTCTCGGACGACGCCGCTCGCTGCTGTGGACATCCTGTGCGCAAGCAGCCGTCATGCTGTACATAGGCTTGTACGTTCGTTTCGACCCCCCGGTAGCTGGAAAGAGCATTCCTCCAGCCGGATATGTCGCCTTGGTCTGCATCTATCTTTTTGCTGTATTCTTCCAGGTGAGTAATTGTGGTCTCTTTCGCCATCCATTCTTCATACCGCAGGAATAAGCTGCCCGTCTGAGAGGAAGTTCCCACGGGAGTTTATACCAAAGCGATGACCTTCAAATCCTGTCATACCTGATGCAGACCATGTCTAACTGAAAATTTGCTAGTTTGGCTGGGGAGCAACATGCTGGATCTACGTATCGGAGATACCAAGCGCACGCCTTCGGTCCATGAACGTCTCCCTCGCTGCTGCAACGCAGTGGCTCTTCAACTTTGCCATAGCCCGTGCCACGCCGAACATGCTGGCCACTGTGGGAAGTAATGGTTACGGGTAGGTTTTTCGCAATGCTTCTTGCTCTTGTCATCCCGGATATACTAATACTTGATTGAAGGACATATCTCATCTTCTGCTCCTGGTGCTTTTGCCTGTTCATATTTACGTGGTTCTTCATCCCGGAGACTAAGGGTAAGTCTTGAAAGCTCATCCCCCTCTGCTACCGCCGCCACCCTTGACCAGACTGCTTACGTGTGCTTTGCGACTCTTAGGCCTAGCTCTCGAGAAGATGGATGATCTTTTCGGTGTCACGGAGCTTGTCAAAGCGAAACTAGATCCCACTAATGGCGATGGAGCCGTTGAGATCCCTATGGGTCATGGAGGGAAAGCCGAGAAAGCAGAGTGCGAATACAGGCCTTAGATGTTATCGCTCTGGTGTATTTGTTATTTCTTGAAAGTTAGCACACTAGGTCTTACCAACGGAGTGTTTCCATATTATGCTGATTATGGAGTCTCGCTTTGACAGCCTGCAGAGTTGGACTGTCACGCGATGCGCTTATCCGCCCCCTTTTAGTGGGCTTATCCGTGATATTGATTCTCATCATGAAAGGTTGATTAGCTCCGCTGAGATGTAGCCCAGGACCGTCCAAAGAGCGATTCAGTATAGCATGGAAAAAATATTGAGAGCAAGAGGTCAGTCTGAGAATTTTCAGGTGCTCCAAGTTCGATTTATTGCCATAGCAAATCTTTCAAAATATGTGATGATTCCGAGGAAAGCAGTTCCCCCTAGTCTACCCCATTTATCGCTGGGCCCCAACTTTTCCGCCCGTGACTCCGAGACGAGACTAGGCCCGTAGGAAAAGTTTCCGCCTCAACTTCTCAGTTGCCGTCAAGAGCAATTCATCAGGATGACGCCCTCCACGCCAGCAACCGGCCGTTCTAGACCCGCCATCAATTCCATGCTTCCTTTGGCTTCGGCCGAAAGGGTTCAAGATGGATCCAGCCGTAAGCGCAAGCGACAAGGCCTTCCAGCAGTGACGGGTGACGAGCAGCGTTACCAAGCACAAGCGTCCGATCGCCATGCCGCCCCTGCCCACCGTCAAAAGGTTAGCCGCGCCTGTGACACCTGTAAAGCGTATGTATTCCCGCGTTCCCTTCGTCATGGCGGAGGACTAACAAGGGCAGACGGCGATCCAAGTGTACGGGTACGCAGCCCTGCGAGCGGTGCCGCCGGCTCTCCGCTGCATGCAACTATACAGCTCTTTACACGCGGGGCAAACCGCCTACTCCGCCTAGCTATACGCCCCTGCAGACTCCTTCAGAAAGATATGGATCCTCTGAACAACTGCCGCATAATGAGCGACTGCAGGACTCAAGAATCCCAGATACTCCTGTTGCGGCTGAGGCTGAGCACAACCCAGCCAGGCAGGAGGGGAGCATATCGCCTAATCCAGGACCCCCTTCAACTGAATCTTCTTCGATGCAGTCACGGGCATCGCCCGAGTTGACCGGTGGAGTCGCTCATGAAGGTCCGTACTTGGGTTCCGCGTCTGGCATTGCTTTCTTCAACAGGGCATTGCAGCGCCTTCGCCGCGACCAGGACAATGCCTATTTCGAGACGTCACTTGCCAAAGCGTCCGAGGCTTCATCCGTATTTGGGTTTGGCGACAAGACTTTCCCATATTACTCCGAGGAGATGTTGACGTTGCCGTCGTGGCAAGATGCAGTGGACATGGTCAACAAGTGGTTCGATCTCGTTTCTCCGACATACCGCTTCCTGCATCGTGGCACCGTGAGTCGCTGGCTTTCTGATATGTACCAGTATGATGAAACGCCTCAAATACGAGTGGCACGCCTTCCCTCAGCCACGGCTGCTATCTTACTGATGATATTCGCCGACGTTACCTTGTTCAACACAGATGTGGAGAACTTCCCGAGCGAAAGTAAAGATGAATCTTACCAACTGAGGTGAGGCAGCTTCCTTCCTCGGCCCGCACCGGTTTCCCCGATTTATGGTCGGCGCGGAATTTGTCTTAGCTAACCGTCGTTTCAGCGATCTTTACTTCAATGCGGCAAAGCACAGACTGTCATTGGAAATTGGCTACATCAGCCTCGAGTCTGTCCAAGTCAGACTTTTGCAGTGTCTGTATCTCTTGGCATCTTCGCGTGCAAACCAGGCCTGGTATCACTTTGGATCCACGGCACAACTTGTTTTCGCGCAAGGCATGCACCGCCGCCGCTTGTATCGAAGTCCTTCCGAGGTAAATAACTGCATAACCCATGAATGTCGAAAGAGGACGTTTTGGGCAGCCTACACGCTTGATCGCTACCTAGGAGTTTTGCTTGGCCGACCGAGAATCTTCCAGGACGAGGATATAGATCAAGAATATCCGACCCGCGTAAATGACGAGGACCTAACGGCATATGATGTCTCTCTGTGCTCCCCTTCTGACGATTGTTTGGAGGATGCTTCTATATATCTGGCAAAGTAGGGCCTATTTTTTTTCTTCGTCTTCCAGTTATCCATCTCGGCTCAAGGTGGATTTCGAACCAGATACGCAGCGAGCAGCAATACTGATCCTTGCTCCCTAGGCTAGCTCGTATTATTGGCGAGATCTCCAAGGAGGCGTATTCTATCTCCCCGATAACCGAAAGCGTACGCCTTGCTACAACCGCCAAGCATCTCGAGGCAGTGCAAGCTTGGAGAGAGTCCCTGCCCGCCGTTCTTGGCACGGTAAGCGCGTCTTCTCTGATACCCATCTTCCGCCGCCAGAATACTCTGGTGCGCCTCGCCCACGCTCACGCAATCATGCACCTGACGCGGCCGCTTGTACTGCGAGCCTTTGCCGACCTCCTGCGTGCCTCGGCTTCCGCAAGCCGCGACACCAAACTAGCCGTCAGCGCACGGTATCGCCGCTTCGCTCCATACATCCTCCAATGCGTAGATGCCGCTAGGACGGTGACTCAAGTCATCGAGGACTTTGTCAAGCAAGGTTATCTTTTCCATGCCGTCTGGTTTCCTCAGTACATCGCCTTCTGTGCCGTCATCGTTCTCTACATTTACGCCATCCAAGATTTCCACCGAAAGAGAATTTCAGCCGGGCTCTCAACGACAGCATCCTCGACAGACACTGCTCCCCAGGAGTCGCCGCGGGAAGCCGAGAAAGACCAGCACTTCGCATCCAATCGCGACGTGGACGACCACTACAGCATCGCCGAGATGTGCCAAGCACACATTGCGCGCGCGACGCCGCCCAACTCGTTTTCGAGCCGACGCTGCAACATCATCCTCGAGGAACTCCGGCTCGAAGTGTGCAGGCAGACCGAGCGGTCGACGCACCCTTCGCCGGCTTCCGACGCGGTTGTCGAGTCCAACGAGCACGCATTCCCGGAGAACCCACCAAGCATGGCGCACCACCAGCAGCAGCAGCCCTTGTACGATCGCGGGGGCAACGCCATCCGATTCCCACCTACCCGGGATGAAAGCTCGCGTCATCTGCCTACGCCGTCCCGCTCGGCACCAACGGCATCCCTGTACAGCGATGTGGTGGACGTGGAATCTCTGGAACCTTTTGCAGACTTGGCGGAATTTGATGCGTGGGTAAGTCATTTGTTTAGTCGGGCTTTTTATGTATTCGTGGTTTTCTTGCCACGCTGCCTGCCTGCCTGCATTTTACACATCCTTTCAATTTTACAATTCGTTCTAATCATTTTGAATGGTAAATAGGCTTATTTCTATCCGGCAAACGACGCTGGCTTTGCCGTCTGGCAATCTGAGCCGCAATAATCTGCTCTGCTGGCTTAAAACTTTTTGAAAACTAGGTGGGGGAGTTAAAAGTAACGACAATAGGCCGGGTCGCCGGGTCTGGGATATTGTGACATGCCCACAAATGGGCTCGCCCAGCGGGCTTGGTGACAGGTCAATCATATTTTAGAATCAAGATACCCAAGGTCTGCAGGGGCCTCGGAAAGCGGGACATGTTATACGCGTAGAAGAAAATTGAACTGGCAGAGACAAATGGCAGACAAGACGGGAGAAATTTCAAAAATGCCAGCACAAGGGCCAAGTAGGACTGGGCTCAAATTACTCCGTACTACCCTCTTGTTTGAGACTACCTATAGCCATCTGCCATCTCAGTATGGATAGCGCCACGATTACAAGATGAACGAATAGTGCTGTTTTAACCAAAGTTGTTATTTTGTTATTAACTAGCCTAAGTAAGCTCTGCTCTTTCCCCATCACGATGCGCGGCATCATGTGTTTTCATTGCGTCCAAGTTGGCTGGCTTGAGGCCAATCGCACGACCCATTCCCATTTGACAAATACATATGACGACAACCGTATGACGCTGAAATTTTGCACCGAGACAACCACTTCCAAGAGGTCTATATGCCGTCCGCGGATTCCACTCGTAAAATGACAATGTACAGGAAAAGATGACCATGTTCGGTCTATTATGGCAAAGGAAGATATTCCCCAGGCTGTGAAAGTCCGCCCACCTGATTTCCTAACTCCTGTTCCAAGAAGCCTTATTTCAAAGAAGAAGGAGAAGAAGAAGAAGTGGCCTTCATCTTTGTATATGCCCACCTAGCAAAAGGGACGCTCGGCGCATCGAAGAACTTGGTCCCTAACTCAGCAACATACAAGAACACCGGGACGCTGATGGCAACGCAAACGAGAAAGTTGGGCTCGAAACCTGGTGTGCCGCCCGGAGAGAAGGGCCACCAGCTGGCGTCGCGCCACTTGTTGGCCAGATGCCCGAAATTTTGAATCTCTGTCTCAGAAACCGCCTGCTTCAGTCCGACGAGATAGAAGAGACGCTCGGAGAGGATCCCGATCATGGGTCCATGAATGAGATAAAGGGCAAACGAGTGTTTACCAAGGTCTGAAAAATCAACTTGTCAGTCGGAGAGGACCCCACGTAGCAGAAGCAGCGATGTACTTACACTGAGAGAAACTGCCTTCAAATAATCTCCGAGCCCAGCCAATCTCTTTGATGGAGATGATCAAAAACCAGGCACACCAGAACAACCAGAACCAGCGGTGATTCTGGTTACCAGGACCATCATCATACGCAGGCGGAATCAAAGTCGACAGAGTCCCCCATGACGGGCAATTCCCCAGGGTGTCGGCCCTCTTCTTCCAGTCCGACGATGGCTGACCAGCCAGATGCAGTCCGAATGCGAGCATAGCGTGAAGCAGTATCTGACGCAGAATCCGGCGCCTCCTCAGGTATTTCATGAGGCCATCCCATGGTAGCTTGACGTCAACTGTGCTGTCGCTCGATGCAAGAAGGTCGCACTCGACCGTGAGCATGCCGGCATAGAAACAAGCATACCAAGAGCCGGCGCTGAAGAAAACCAGGTGGATGACACTGGCCGCGGTAAGCATGATTCGCAGTCGGTGCGAGACTCTGTGCAGGGCGAAAAGCCAGACATAGACCATCATGGAACCCCGGAGCTCGACCGGGATCGTCCAGGTATGGATGTTGTAGAGGGTGAAGAGAAATCCGTGGCGGAAGAAGAACGTAAACAGGAGAGTTTCCGAGATCCAGTTACCAAATTCCAACAAGATGTTGGATTGTTTTATGGGCCACGGCACGGCGATGTTGAAGATGTGCCACGACGCAGCGAAACAGAATGTGCTGACAATCACGGGATAAAACAGTCGCAGGGGCCGGCGAACCATGGCCGAATTGGCGGCTTCAATGAACTCGTCCCGGCGTCCCTCGTGCAGCAGCGAGATCATCTTCTTGGTAAGCACATAACCCGAGATGATGAAAAACACCATGACGGCTGCATGACCACCGGAGAACAAGATACGGAGCACGGGCCACGACGCCGGCGTTGACCTGGGTACCGAGCCGTCCTCGGGGAGATCCTGGGCAAAGCAAGACTCGATGTCGGTGTGCGTATAGACAGACAGATGGACGATGCAGACGATAAAAGCTGCCCATCCCCGAAGGCCATCGAGCCACGCAGTTGGGGACAGCGGGCGACGTGTGGCGTGTCGCCGACGAGTCAAGATTTCGGGTTTCAGAGACTCCAGGAGGGAATGGAACATCTTGCCGAACGAGAGACCCTGTGCGGCGTCCTTGGCCTTCTCGACGCTGAACCCCAGGCCATTCTCACTGGGTTCCGGCGCTTGCTGCTCCAGCGCCAGGAGCTCTTGCGGACCACTGCTCGATCTCATCTTGGAGTCGTTGTGTTGAATCTCTCCCGCATGCCCTATGCCCGAACGAGAGTGGAATACGAGGCACGAGGGGGCGGGGTGGTGATGGGAAAGGGACGACGTGAAATAAGTTTGATGGAGAATCTAAATTTCATCAATTCAAGGCACCACCTCTGCATGGGTTGGCTTCCCTGAGGCGGAGCCAAGCGAGCGCCCCTTTCCATCCCCGGTTTTTCCCACTCTACTATAGGCGATCTGATTGGACCGAGGGCAGGGGAAAAGCGGGCGCGCACGTGAGACAGAACTCTGAACGCAGCCAAATCGTGCCAAACCTAACTTTGCGGACCCGTCTTCAGCGTCAGGGCAGGAGCGAACTAGAACCGAACCAGACTATGATTGGGTGCGCTAATAAAGGGGGCCAAAACGCGAAAAAAGGGAGGCGAACCGCGGCGTCGCGGCCAACGGAAGCATTTTCCACATGAAATATTCTACTTTCGCTACTTTAATAGTAGCCCCCAAGCTGACGCACCCGTCCGAATGAGCCGATTGTGGTATAGCATCTCGAAACTACTGCATGTACGTGTATGTACGGAGTAGTGCGAAAATATAGCACGAGTGTATGCTGGTTCTGCCGAGGTAGCGGAAAGAGAACCAGCACAATTAGCATCTGCTGTATGTCCTGCAACGAGCATCGTCGCACTCATACCAACAGCCAAGACGCTGGGCTCATCGTCAGCCTAGACTATTCGATTTATTGTCTTTCTTTCTTTGCATGAGTTTTTTTTTTTTTTCAAAAAAAAAAATACGTATCTTATACATAGCGCAGTTTTGAGACATGCGACTGGTTTGGCAAATCAATTGATCTCTCTCCCCCCTCTTCTGCTGCAAGACACACAGCTTAAGAAATTGGAAATTGCGCGTCGGATCCGCAGCCAGCAGTCTTGTCTTCACTTGGCAGAGATCGCCATTTTTGGGGAGATGCGAAGAACGAACATATCCCTTGACACTAGTGATGTGAACACTCACTTCCACGGAGTATGTCTCCGTAGAATAGAGACATGAGATCTGCTTGCCCCTACGATCTGCTTGCCTGCTATTCACGCCATTTACGCTCTCTCGGCTCCGAACCGGAAAAAGCCCAAGGCCGCAAAGCCTAGCATGCTACCGCTACTACCTTTGTGATCTATTACTTGCCTTCTGATTGGCCTTATTGCATCCAGCCCCGGTTGGAAAACCCCATCGGCTCCATTCGAGGCCTCTGCCCCGCGGGCATCGCTGCTGGGAATCGCAATCAATGCGATTTATCTTCTGGAGCGACACAACGCTACGGCCGAACCGTTGTTAGAACCCCACTAATATCGGCAGGAGAGAGCCGGCCCCACCCCCGCTTTCGTTCCTGCTCTCGGAGGAAGAGTGAACAGAACGAGACATCTCGAGAGCTTCCCATCTTCTTCCTTGCTTCTCGTCGCTGCGAGCAAACAACACGGAGAACCGACGATGGAGTACCAAAAGCAGCCTCCTCCGCGCGTGCGGACCGCACCCCGCATTATCATCCACGGCGGGGCCGGAAACATCACGCCCGCGAACTTGACGCCCGGCAAGTACCAGGAACATCGAGAAGCTCTCTTGACAATCGTAGGTGATGATGCCACCGAGCGCGCGCGCCACTCCTTTGCTGGTCCGCTACTAAGATATATATCTGCAGATCTCGAAAACCCACGCGTACATGCACACAGCCTCCCCTGCCGCCTACGACGCAGACGCGCACGCGAGCCGCCTCCCCTCGGCCCTCGAGACCGCCACCTTCGCCGTCACCCTCCTCGAGAACAATCCCCTCTTCAATAGCGGACATGGCGCTGTGTTCACGCGCGACGGCATCAACGAGCTCGAGGCGAGCGTCATGGTCTCGCGCGGCTACGCAAAGCGCGGCGTCGGCGTCACGGGCCTGCGGCGGGTCAAGAATCCCATCAAGCTCGCGAAGGCGATCCTGGAGCACGGCCAAGCGGACCTTGGAGCTACGCGTGCCACGCAGAGCACCGCCGCCGATCTGAACGTTCCTTCTGCGCAAGGCCACGGGCTCATTCACGGCCCGACGGCCGAGACGCTGGCGGTAAGGTACGGTCTGGACATGGTCGAGCCTGAATATTTCTTCACGCAAAAGAGGTGGGACGAGCACGTCCGGGGACTGGAGCGTGAGAAGGCCGGTAAGGGTCTGGGAACATGGAGCGCAGAGGAATACTTGCCCCAAGGCACGTGCGGTGCTGTGGCACTTGACTCGGAGGGAGTCGTCTGCGCCGCCACGAGCACGGGTGGGTTGACCAACAAGCTTACGGGCCGGATTGGCGACACGCCGGTCACGGGAGCCGGGTTCTGGGCGGAGGAATTCACCGAGCACGGTGGGCTTAGCGCAGGATCCGAGCTGAGGCGCCCGGGACCCGCGGTCCTGCTCTCCGCGTCGCTGCAGGCGCTGATAGCGGATTGCTTCCCTACGCCGTTCCTGTATGCCCCGGTTCCGAGCGTCTCGCGCTCGGGGGTGACCACGACGCGATCCATTGGTACGTCCGGGACCGGCAATGGCGACTCTTTCATGCGGGTAGCGGCGGCACGTACGTTTGGTTCCATTGCCCGATTCGGTGGCGTGTCGGGATCCGCCGCCCTGACCAGAGTGGCGGGCCCGTCCGGGGAGCTTCAAAAGAGCGCCGAGGACCGGTGGGGCCTGGCTGGAGAGGGCGAGGGCGGCATGATCGGGATCGAGAGTGTCGTCGTGCGAGATAAGGCGGGCAATGTAGTGGAGACCAGGAGCGAGATCATTCAAGACCACAACTGCGGAGGCATGTTCCGGGCCTGGGTTGACGACCACGGCTCTGTCC
>FTAS01000134.1_pt1 | contig 12560 bp, 12 predicted proteins | sample 1639141 | NCBI WGS metagenome assembly FTAS01 (sample SAMEA3914812, study PRJEB12502) | metagenome | biome: forest; material: soil | place: Canada | collected 2011-07-07 | depth 0.1 m | reverse complement strand
ACCAATTTATTTCCCTCCCGCCCGACTTGGTGGCTCTTGTTCATGCTCATATGGCTCAATTCGGTCGACTGGGTCGCCTTCGAGCTTCTTAACTTGGGGAATCCAACCGTCGAGGATATTCCCACTGGGCCGCGCATCCTGGATGGTCTATTCCAAGCTCTCGGTAAGCCAATCTTCTCCCTTCCCGGCTTGCGATTTTCCTGCCCTAATATACCCCTCTAGCGGTACGCTCCGGCGGATTTTATATTGTTAGCATCCCAAGCCTGTACATAGGTCTCCAAGTTCTCTATGTCATCATGATGTACATCTCCGTCTACCCGGTGGTCATCACAATGCGGCACTCCAACGTCTACGAGGAGCGGTCTCTCGGAATCTACTCGGAGGACAGGCCGGCCATCCCAGATCCCGAGGCGGTGGACGAGACCGGAAACTCTCGGCGTAGATCGAGCGGACGAGGCACAGCCTCCGCCTTGGGACGCGCGCTGCAGAGGACATTCACCTGGCATGGCGTTGGTGCACGCCCCGTCTCAGACTGGGGCCCGGCTGGCGACGATCACGAGTCACGGATCAGCTTCATCAGCCAGCAGGTCCAGGGACAGCTTGCACATGATCTCTGGTGGCTCGTGCTTGCGGTGTGGGCCATCAGCACCATCGAAACGAGCAACTGGCTAGCCGACCCCGTTGGCTATAGCGTCTTCAACGTCATCTTTGAGGTCGTCTCTGCCTATGGATGCGTTGGCATCTCGGTGGGCCTCGCCAACGAAGCATACAGCTTCAGCGGAGGCTGGCACACCGCCTCGAAGCTAGTCCTCTGCGCGGTCATGATCCGCGGTCGTCATCGGGGTCTGCCTGTCGCCCTGGACCGTGCGGTCCGGCTCCCCGGGGAAGAAATGCACCGCGAAGAAGAAGAAGACCACCGCATCAGGCGGAGCATGACGAGCCGGAGAGATGATCTGGGATAGCCCAAGGGGAGATTTTGGACTGGGTTCTTCGGAATCGAGAGTGCGGCCATATCTTCTCGGAGACCATCATGATACCCACGTATGATTTATGATACATGACAAGTAAGCGATTTTGACCGAGGATCGAGAATCTATAGACGGGATGTGGTGTTTGGATATTTGCAAGGCTATTGGTTATACACAGCAGGGCTTATTGTTTGAAGCCTTGTCGGCATTTCTTATACAACGCCATTCGGGTACGATGCATGAACAAAATAGAAGACTTGCTTATCCCGTCGCATATGAAGTATGAAGTATCTGGAATCTACGGCAGCCGCCGGATGTACGTGGTACTTTGATATGTTTCCTGTGACGTAAGTGCCAGAAAGTTGCGGTCCGATCCTATGCTTGGTCCCGGGGGTAGGCGAATTGACTGGGCGAGCACACTTGCGTGTCCTTTCTATCGACCTCTCTGATTAATTTCAGAGTTGTCTAACAGGTTCATCATTCATCAATCATTATTTTGGACATCAACTCATCCACAGATCGATACAAGACCGAATAGCTCCTTCGCATGAGGCTTTCATCCGAAACAGAGCTTCTTCTGTCGGGGATCTGGCCCTGCCGACGGTCGACCCCTTTTTTTCTCCGACGAGGTCTTGGGCCTTCTATTCTCAGGTGTCACTCCCCTTTCAACCGGCTGGCTGTGCATCGCATCATCCTGAACAGCATCGCGGATGGTTTGCCGCGAGAGGCAGAGATCTATGTGCAGATTGAACTGCCTCTCATCCGCAGCTTGTGGCCGACCGCATATTGGGCAGTCCCACAACTCCTCAGGCGGTGTATCCTTATTCCGTCCGGGATTGGCTTCGATCTCCTTCCCGTGGTGTCGGTAAGGACTTGTGCTTCGCCGCTCCGCCTCCGTGGCGGTATCAGCCGGTATTTCATGTTCTACCATCTCGTCTGGCCATTGCTCCCACTCCCCATCTCCGTTCTGGTCAGTTCCCGGTGGCGCCGTCGGGTTTGAGTTCAACGGTCGCAATCCGAAGAAGACCCGAGTGTCTGGTTTTTTGGTGCTGACGAGATGAGTACATCGCAGCCCCATCAGGCGCAGTTTCATCCCCGGAATTTCTTGCTCCAGCTTGGCTAGGATCGGGAGGGAATAGTTGTATAGATCATCCGCGAGGCAGACAGCTTTGGGTAGCACAACTTGTCTCGTAAAGACTTCGTATGTATGAAGCTTCACCTTGAGCACCAGAGTTCGCCCTTTGCATTGAGCCCTTCGCATGTCTTTCTCAAGCTCGTCCGCCGTCCGCCTCAGCTTGTCGCGTAGCTGCGTCGGATCTGACATGTCCCGGAACGTGCTCTCCGTGCCCACGCTCTTGCGCTCGTATTCTTCTGCCGGCTGTATCGTGGTTCTTCCCAAGCCAAGATAACATCTTATCAAGAAATCATACGTCTTCTCGCCAAAGAGCTGGGCGAGAAATTCGCGTTGAGCATAGAGATCCCCGCAGTTTTTGACCCCAATTTCCAACAACTCTCTTTCCAGTACCCTGCCGATGCCGTTTACTTTGCGACAGGGCAGGTCCCGCATGAAGGCCATAATGGCCTGGCGATCGCTGGGTAAGAGATACTGCCCATTGGGCTTGTTCATATTGGAGCAGATCTTTGCGAGCTTGGCATTCGCGGCAATTCCCGCCGAAACTGTTATCTTGGTCTTTTCATGAACCTCTCGTCGCAGTTGCTGGACCACGTCGAAAGGTTTCATGTCATGCTCCGCGCAGTATTCTGTGATGTTTAGGTACGCCTCGTCAATACTCGCACTTTCGAACCTCGGGTCGTAGTCGGCGAGAATCTCTCGCACTTCCGTAGCCTTCGCAGTATACTTGTCGAAATTCAATGGAAGCTGGATTAGTTCCGGGCATAGCTTCTTGGCGACAAACCCGGCCATCCCGCTTCGGCAACCATACCGTCTCGCGACATAGTTGCATGTTGTCAGAACACCGCCTCCAACGGCAAACGGGAGATTTTCTAGCTCCGGTCGGTCTAGCAGCTCTACCGCCGCGTAGAAGGCATCGCAGTCGATATGGACGATATGTTGTGTCAAGTCCCTCGAGGATTCCAGCTGCGCGACCAGGGCGTCGGCGTTCCGCAAATCCCGAGAGAGATCGAGAGCCTCAAGCCGTCGCTTTTTTGCAAGGATCTGTCCTATCTTGGCTGTGAGTATCTTGTCCTTCTCCTCTTCTCGGTTGAAGTACTTGGAGCCTTTAGACGCGTTGTATATGACCTCGGAGACCTGGAAGAAGTCTTAGCAGGGCTGTGGCGCCAGAAGGTGCTGCCAGCTTGCAGCCTTCCATACCTTTGATTGGTCTACGGAATCCTGACCGGCCTTGGTCAGAGAAGGACCAAGCAGGTGGTATTTTAGCGACTCGTGCTCCGCGTCTTGCTTTGGATCTTGCATCCCCTCATCTGGCACAGCATTTGCCGGCTGGCCAGTGATTGGTCTCGTGTCTGTCATAGCAACTGCATCTAGGTATTTCGGCTTCGTCTGCTTGGCAACCTAGTAGAAGCACCCCAGATTGGGCCTTGCTTTGCTGGCTGCCAACATTCCTAGAATGAGGTGGTGAGTAATTAAGTGTTGGAGGGGTGAATTGACGCGCGAAATGGCACGTCGCCCACACGGAGTCACGAGATTTACTAATCGGATATAGAGATATATCTTTGTATGAAGCTAGAAAACTTTCGGATATAGCAATATATGCAATAGAGTTTCTGCAACAAACTAGAGCAGACCGCGAATTTATTTGCAAACGAAGTTTTCCGGTTTATTACTGTCGCCCGTTCCCCTGTATGTCTGTTTCTTGGGAAAGTGACATATCGGCCGTTGCCTGAGAATACCTGATGTTGGATCGTTGGTCTTTGTCCAAGTCGTTGCCACGATTTGGTCTATGGCTGTTCCGTTTTCCACCCAGGACATCAGGGCCAGCAGAGCATCGTGTTGAGCGTCCTCAAAACCCGGGGTAGAGTATGTATCTGTACCTAACTGACCCTGTGAGCCCCCTTGCGCAAAATAATATGGCGCATCCACGGCGGTACCGGAAACATGTCCCTGTCCCGGCACCACGAAGAACCGGAACCAGCTCAAGAGCTGATTTAAGCCGCCCATCGCGTCTGCCACTCTTGAGTAAAAAAGCCTCGAGCTTCCCGGCGTCACCAGACCATCTGATAGGCCGTGAAACATGAAGATCTTACCTCCCAGCTTCTTGAACGGTGTCATGTCGTAGTCGTTCGCAGTGCAATTACCAGGATCCTCGGCGTCCGCCTTCCACACGATGCTATCGTTGTATAACGTCCAATTCCAAGCCGGGTCGTTAAATAGAAAATATTGGATGTATCCATTCCCGAGAATATTGGGTTTATTTCCGCCAAGCAGTACTGGCCATGTCGACTCGGAGCCTGGCTCCATTCCTGGGAATGCCAGCTTGCCCTCAGCGATGTAGTCGGCGTAGAAATGAGATACCGTAGTCGCCTGCTCACTTGTCAAGCAGCCGGCGGTGTCAGCGGCGGATAGATTGCCGTCGCAAAGTAAGTGAGTTAACTTGAAGCTGCAGAGCTCGGGGCTGCTGATAATTCCATCCACTACCCCGTCCAGCGAGTCGCACTGCTCGACTACCTCTGCTCCTATAATACTGAACATTGCTGGACTGACATGCTTAGGATCCGATACGGGTAAATTGTAGCTAGCAACTTTGGTAGTCCATGTCTGTAGGTGGCTGGTGTACCACGCGGGAGCGCCGATCAGCATGCCGTTGAAGCTGCCGGGCGATATCTGTGCCTCTTTCAAGCCTTGTCGCCCCCCCGCGGAGCTACCCGAATAATATGAGAACGCGATTGGGCTGCTATAGTAGGCCTCGGTAATCAGTTTGCCAAGCTGGACTGACCCATGAACTGCTCTGTATCCGAAGTCTTTCTTCCTTTCGGGATTCATGGCCCAGTGAAGCTCTGTGTTTGTGCTATTGTGGCCGGTATCGGTTGAGACTACAGCATGGCCGTATCGTACACCGGCCCCCATGTCGAGCCAGTTTATCCCACCTACGAAGCCTCCATTCCCAACCGCAAGGAACCGCGAATTCCATTGGGCAGGCAAGAAGATTCCAAATCGATAATTTGACGTTTCTGAGGACGAAACATTCACGATAACGGCACACAGGTCCGGGAGCTGCGTGGGATTGATGGGATACGCGACATCTAAGCTGCCTTCGCCATAGCTGCTTCCCTTCTTGACGCTGACAGCTGAGATGATTGCTGCCGAAGCTGGCAAAATAGCCTTGAGGCCGTCAATCGAGCAAGCCATTTTGCAGAAGCCCGCCACGAACCACCCAATCCAAACACAGATGTAAAGGGATGCCGCCTTCATAAGAGCCGCAGCTTGTCGACCACCTAATATTGTTTGAAGAACAGATCGGGCCTACAAGCAGAGTAGGGCAAACGGTCGGCAGGGAAATATTTGGTATTCAGGGAGGAAGTAAACGCAGAGTCGAGTAAGTATGCGGAGGGGCGCTGATATATACAGCAATTACAAGGCATCTGTAGAAATCCCAGTTCCCTAAACCGTGACTTACCTATTGTTTGCTGTAATGTGATGTTATCTGGCAGCTATGCCCGGCATATAACCACATTATAGGCTCCGAAGATTCATTTACCGGAAGTACGCGGCCTTTCCCATCGCCTTCTGTAGCCGGAATTAAGAGATTAAGACGGATGATCGGCTCTAGTTCCGAATATCATGTTCAACAAATCCGAATTCCTGTCTCTCTCCATCCTTTGCGACTCGCAGATGATCCTATGTCAGTACTTATTCGTCCGTCGCCCGCAGTAAAATCACGGTCGTCGGGACCCACCTATGAATTGGAACGGACTCGGAGGTCCACCCAGGGGCTTTCGGCGAAAGTGGATCCACAGTTCGGCGATGAATGCCGAACCTACGTGGAGGTTCCCTTATCTAGAAGAACATGGTATAAAGAGACCTAGAGCTTCCTGTTTTCACGTACAGGCTGCCTGGAAATATATCGCACCGAGCACCGCAGAAACCATCACACAAATGACTCCACTTCCCCCTACCATGAGGTCGTTGGCGGTCACCAAGTACTCCCGGCCCTCGGAGTACGAGGTCATCGATCTCCCCTTGCCTGAAATAAAGAACCCAGACGAAGTACTCATTAGAGTACACGCCGGAGCTATCAATACTGCCGATACGCAGGTTGCTAATGGCGCGTTTCGTCTCTTCGAGCCCTTGCCGTGCGTGGTCCAGCCTTCCGACAAACTGGAGCACCCTCTTTGTCTCTTGTGCAGTTTGCTAACTATAAACATAGGTTTCCTTTCAGGATTGGAATGGAAGGTGCTGGCGTAGTTGCGGCAGTTGGCAGTAGCGTCACGCAGTTCAAGGCTGGCGATGAAGTGTACGGCCTGCAGTTTGATCATCCTGCTCTGCCACTCAAACCAGTCGGGTTCTGTTCCGAGTATGCCGTGACGAGCGAGAGGTTCCTTCTGATCAAGCCACCGCATTTATCTTTCACCGAGGCTGCTAGCCTGCCTGGCTCAGCTATCACCGGCTACCAGTGCATAAAACAGGGTTTGGCGCTTCTCAACGAGCCCGAGGGCAGCTTTCGCGGCAAGTCGGTCTTCGTGCCTGGGGCTCTGAGCTCCACTGGCTCGGTAGGCGTGCAGCTTCTGAAGAACGTATTTGATGCCAGCGAGGTCGTTGCGACTGTCTCAACCGAGAAGATGCTGCTGGTGGGAGAGCAGCTCCCAGGCATTGTCGACAGGCTCATCGACTACAAAACGCAAGACGTAGCGAAAGAAGTCGGACGAGGCACGGTCGATTTTGTCTACAACACCCAGTGGAGCCTGACGAGTACATTTCCACTGGCAAACCCTCAAACAGGTGTGGTTAGCACTATAGCGGGAGTCCCAACGTCAGATATCCTACGAAACGCGATAGGAGCAAACTATCTCCCCTTCTGGGCCGGGTGGTTGGCGGACCTGGTCAATGGGTACTACCAGTGGAGGCTCCGCGGGACCAACGTCAAGCTCCGGTTTGTTTCAGGTAACCCGGGCGTCAGAGAGGACCTGGAGGCGGTGGGAGAGATACTTGCGCGTGAGAAGATCCGACCTATCCTCACTGAAGTGGACCTCAGCGACCTCGAAGCGGTCCGCGGCGCATGCGAGAAAGTTGCCACTGGCAAAGGAGGAGTTGGAAAGCTGGTAATAAAAATTGTATGATAGCAACGTTTTCGTGCCATGCCAACTCTGAACAAAAACAAGGTCTCATAATACTTATCAGTGCTGCACATATTACACTGCGCTCAAGGTTCTATGGCATATTAAGGTATTAGCGTACCCAGCAGGGTTGCAGGGTACCATTTATCCCTGCCGGCCAACTGGGTCCGCAGCACTGACTCCACAAAGCTGAACTCTCCGCAGAGTAGTCTTTGAGCGATTTATATATTCAAATGAGTCGCGAGCTCCGTACTCAAAGGTGGCAAGATGGCCGAGCGGTCTAAGGCGCCGTGTTCAGGATTTCCTGATTAGGACAAACGTTCTATTCAGAGTCTGACATCGCGGTCCGAAAGGGCGTGGGTTCGAATCCCACTCTTGTCAAGATATATTTTTGTCTAGCCTCATGGATGACTTGAGGTTTACTTTTTTGCTCGCTACCTCTGCTCTATACTCCTAGGGCTTGACTCCTCGCACTCCTCGAAATGTAGCATAGTAGAGCTTGTGTATTTCATGGCAGATGGAAGAGCGATACTCACGACAGAAGCCCACAACCAGTACTAGGGTAAGGTACCACGGCGGAACAAAGATGCTTGGTGGCTCTAGGCCTACAAGTGGGCCGCTGCAAACACTCTCAGCAGCTCCCCGCAGTGGAGCAAACGCGAGACAGCCCGTTCCTCAAAGGCGCGCCGCGAGACGCTGAGGACGCGTTTTGGGGCTTCTGACACCAGCCCCCCAATTTATAGCATATCATACAAATGCATAGCAAGGACGCGAGCCCACAATCAATTGTCTTGCGCAGTTTGTTATAGACGAGGATCGCCGCCCATTCGACGAGAAGCCACCCGTTGCGATATCTGTACTACTCTACATATTTGCGTGCCGTCGCGGTTTAAGAGTGCCACTGAAGCTCGCAACTAAACCAGCTGTCATTTATCTTTCTCAAAGCATTTTCGGCACCGCCACGACTACGCACCGGTCTTTTGAGCCCTTTGTTGCAGTCTACTTACATCTCTTACCATGTATCTCAAGCGCAAGCGTTCCGAGTCGGAGCTGTCATTTTCCAGCAGCTTTTCGTCGCCGCCCCGGCCAGAGAGCAGCAGGGTACTGGAGATTGATGTCTCCCGGTTTGGTCGATCGTGGACGCCAGCCCACCTCCCCAGTCGAACCTTGAAGCGGTTCCGCGACAATCGACCATCAGATGCCGAGGTCCATCGTGAGTTCTTTCTTCAAATTGTGAGCTAAGACCGCTCGAGCTCAGGTGCCTAACTGCGATTCTGTTGCCTGTAGAACACACCTTGGACCTCCTATATTCGGCGCGGCAGCAACCTGAACCCCAACAAATCCAACCTCCCTCGCCAGCACAACAGCAGTTTCACGGACCTGTGACGACACCTCTCAGTGAAGTCGCCTATTCCCAAGATGCCACCCAGCGTTCTCTCCACAGCTTTTGGAAGTCTTCCTGCACGTCTACCGCGCAGAAAAAGCCATCTTTTCCTACGGCTGCTACTCCGTCGTGTCCAATCGACCGCGTCATGCAGTATGATGCCCCCACAAGTTGCGAGGACTGCGGGATGGTTTTAAACGACGGTGATGGGATGGATATGGATAACTACGTCCGTGATCCGCACAACTGCGGTGCGTGCGGCAAGGCAGTCTGTTTCAGCTGCTCGGTCAGTAATCTAGGCGAGCATAGGCGTTGCTTGCTATGCGCTGGGCGGCGTGGAACCGTTGGTCGTGAGAGTTGGACAAGTAACTCTGGCGGAGTTGTTGGGATCTTCTAGCTGCGGTACCTATTCCGAAGCCGCGATGAAGCGCAGCTGGGTCAATCGGGTCGGTTTTTTGGCTTGGCGTTTTATGAGGCACAACGGTCATGGGGAGACGAACGGTTTCGGAAGGCGTTATTTCTTGGATATTCAGGGAGACTTATTCCCATTGCTTCTAAGGTCCTCAACTACCAGGGACCTTAGGTTAAGGTAACTAGGTAGTTTCTGTGCCAATTCCAGATCAGCAATGAGACTTACAGACTGGACTAAGTCGTTCCAACTCATGACCTCAGCTTCGTGATCGAGCTTGTTTGCTCGGCTACAGACGAAATAAAAGCGACGCAAATCGGCGATGGGGGATAAACTACCTAAGGTACCTTAAATCTTCGACAAGCCAATACCTTATCTCATACAAGAGAAGCTGAGCGCCTAACGTGCTCAGATATGTTTTCCATCCTATAGGGAAATAAAGGATGACCAGCCGCGACTTACACCCCGCTGCGGCCCCAGGATTAGAGGTGGGAAAGTGCGGGGCAAGCTTCCTGCTGTCATGGTGCCGCCTCCCCGCGCAGCTCAGCATTCTCTTTCCGTCTTCATCCGTACATCCCTTCTCTCCGTAATGACGAGATCGTTCTGCGCGCGCTGACATAGAAATCGTATTTCCTGCCAGTTCAGTTTGTGGTTAGAACCACAGCTGCCTAATTCTTTGACGTGAAATCGCCGACATGGCCGCCTCAACTTCCGGCACCCGAGAAGCTACCCACGCGTACAGCTGGTATAAAGGCGAGAGCGACATCCTCTCTTCCGAGCTCGAGGAGTACCTGAGCCTGGTACCGGAAGCTTTGGATGACAGCTCTCTGCCTATATCCGGAGCGAGAGTCATCATTGCCCCGTGAGTTTGACATTGCATGGCCCTCCCTGGCTTCGTTTCTTGACCCTCGTCGCCGACCGCTTTGTGTCCGCCCGCTCCACTCCCATCTTCATAAGGTAGCATGCCCGGTCGTCTCACCTCTTGTTCATTGGAAATAGACATGCCGGCTATGATTACTCGGGCCGGTGCGCCGCCTGGGCTTACAAAGCTCTGGACCTGTCCGGCGTCAAACGGGTGTTCGTTCTAGGGCCGTCGCATACGTACTATCTCTCCGGCTCGGCGTTGACCACCTTCGCCCAGTACGACACGCCTCTGGGAAGTCTCCTCGTTGACCAAGCGACGATCAAAGATCTACGAAAGACCAAGCGATTCTCGGATATCCCCAAGTCGAGTGACAAACGTGAGCATTCTCTGGAGATGCACCTCCCTTATCTCTACAAGAGAGTGCAGCAAACTTTCGGTAGCGATACGTCTAGCTATCCTACCATCGTACCGATCTTGATCGGCGACAACCATGGCCCGGAGGAAAAGGCTTTCGGCAAGATAATAGCACCGTACATGAAGGACACGGCAAACGCTTTCATTGTCTCGTCCGACTTTTGCCACTGGGGCGGTCGGTTTCGATATCAGCCATATCTGAAGGAGAGGAAGGAGGTAGTCGATGAGGACCTAGACGAATTCCCCAGTGTCAGCTGGGACCCCAATGCGGATCCCCCTATCCACGAGGGTATTAAGATTCTAGACGAGATGGCCATGGATGCTGTCAAGACCGGCGTGCACGACAGCTTCGTCAGAGTCGTCAACGACACCAGGAACACAGTCTGTGGTCGACACCCGATCGGCGTGACCATGGCAGCGCTGGAGATTCTCCGGGAAGAAGGGGTTGCGGAGGGGAAGGCCAAGTTTCATTTCGTGCAGTACCAGAGGAGCAACTTGGTCAAACGGCCGAGGGATGAGAGCGTGAGCTATGCCTCAGCCTATGCGCTGCTTTAAGCCAATGCCATCGCGGAGTGGCTACGTAGAGCCGCCTGGTTCGCGACTGGTTTGGTATAGATCCGACGGATCAAGATCATCACAGCATGATCTCTGCTGGTATTAGAGTTTTCTCGGCATCAGGGGTTAAGCATAGTCGCATAGAATAGAGGACGTGCCGAGGCTTCAGTACGTCGAAACCCCGGCTCAAGAGGTGATTCCAGTCAATGCAGTATTCTTCGAAACAGATGCAAGTAACCAGTAGATGTTCATTCATGCAATTAAAGCGAATCTTCCGATCCGACCCAAGTCCGGCTCTAGGTGACGGAATTAACAGCTTTTGGAGAATGGTAGGAATCTTGAGGTTCCTCCTATTGGAGAAGCCTACCTATGTATGTATCGGCTTGCAACATTCCCAGCACGACGAAAGAAGATACAATAGTGGATGCCAGCCTAAGATGGCCAAGTTCTGGTAGGTAGAGTACAGGGCCTAAGGGTACTTACCTGCATGGAACCCGCCCGGCTGCATCATTCTCGCTGGGCTGAGACTGGGAAGCTGCGGCGTACGCCCAGGTGGAGTGTAGGAATCAGCTTATAATGGGCTAGGACGTAGGCGGCTGAGTATATCCCGACAAAGCCTTGCCTTCGGACTCCTGCTCAGTAAGGCAGTTATGCAGTTTTCGGCCTTTGTGCGCTTGTGCCATTGACGATTGATAAAGCAAATTTGAAGCCAAAATAATGATAACATCAATGGGAGCTGCAGGGATATTTTCCACATGTTATTATTCGTGTGAGAAATCCGTCGAGACACAAAGCATCCTGGAGCAACGGAATGTACTCCCGAAGATCTGCAACTCCCTGTGTAGAGAGATGTCCGATGCGCGAGGTGAGGCACTTTGCCGACCTAATGCTTCGGGGCTGAGCAACCCACCGCACTATTGAGCTTAGGTAAGGCGCTCTGAGGATTATCTGCTTGCGCCTCACGCCCTGCAGTGCGAGTCTGCGGCCTGGAGGCGATGGGCCGTGTAGCTTGGAACCTGAGAACCCTCTCAGCCCACCTGTCTTTGCCTCGTGATGAAGTTCTGCCTCGCAAAAATGCTTCAACGCCCCGGCGCCGTCCGGCAGCTTTGGGAACGAAGGTAGATATACAAGTCGAATAAACCGTGATTGGTTAATTTCTTGGAGATACCGTTGGTCGTCCCCGCAAAAGGTCCAATTCTCATTCTGCTGATCCCCGTCTCTGAAACTCCTTTCGTTGCTGGGGTTGGATCGCCTGCATGCTGGAGCCCGTGTCTCAACCAGTCTTGCCAGTCTCTCCAGTCTCGCGGGGGGGATGCCCCAGCACACCAACGGCAGACTTGAGGAGGGGAGAGAATGCAATCAAGCAGGCGCACGACCTTTTTCCTGCAGGGACTATGGACCGCCAGTTGTTACGGCTGGATCAGGCTGACTCGAAACCAGAGCCAGAAAACCCCCGACCACCCTGCGCTGCTGCTAAGTCAAAATAGGGAGCAAATTTAACCAATTTGACTAACTTGCCGTTAATGTGCCTGGCTTGTTTTTCTCTGTTGAACTGGCTCACTCGCCAGACAAGGTTCATGGCGCAAAGGCAAACGGCGCCCACAGCGTCTCCTCCCCCCCGTGTCAGATTGCTACGCTAGTTAATGATCTAGAGCGGCTCCTTACCACCCTACCAAGCCAACCTTGCCAACCTACAGGGGCGGCTCACGCTTT
>FTAS01000110.1_pt1 | contig 12565 bp, 14 predicted proteins | sample 1639141 | NCBI WGS metagenome assembly FTAS01 (sample SAMEA3914812, study PRJEB12502) | metagenome | biome: forest; material: soil | place: Canada | collected 2011-07-07 | depth 0.1 m | reverse complement strand
CAGCGACACCGCCCGAGAGCTTAGCGAGACGCTCCTGGAGCTTCTCCTTCTCGTACTCGGAGGTGGTGGGGTCGGCCATGACGCCGCGGATCTGCTCGCACCGCTGGGTGATGGCATCCGAGGAGCCGTCGCCGTTGAGGATGATGGTGTCCTCCTTGGTGATGGTGATGGAGCCGGTGGAACCGAGGAGGTCGGCGGTGGCCTTCTCGAGCTTCACGTCGAGCTCCTCGGTGAAGACGGTGCCGTTGGTGAGGACGGCAAGATCGCCGAGGATGGACTTGCGGTTGTCACCGAAGCCGGGGGCCTTGACGGCGGCGACCTGGAGCTGGCCGCGGAGCTTGTTCAGGATAAGGACGGCGAGAGCTTCACCGTCGATGTCCTCGGCGACGATGACGAGAGGGCGGCGGAGCTGGTTCGAGATCTCGAGGGTGGGGATGAGGTCGACAGCGGACGAGATCTTCTTCTCGGAGAGCAGGATCAGGGGCTTCTCGAACTCAACCTTCTGGGCCTTGGCGTCGGTGATGAAGTAGGGCGAGACGAAGCCTCGGTCGAAGCGCATGCCCTCGGTGACCTCGAGTTCGTCGAGGAGGGTCTTGCCCTCCTTGACGGTGATGACACCCTCCTTGCCAACCTTCTCCATAGCGTTGGCAATGAGCTTGCCGACCTGGCTGTCGCCGTTGGCGCTGATGGTGCCGACCTGGGCAATCTCCTCGCTGGTGGTGATGTCCCGGCTGTTCTTCTGGAGGAACTCGACGACGGCGGCCACACCGGCCTGGATACCTCGGCGGAGGTCCATGGGGTTGTAGCCAGCGGCGACCTTCTCCTCGGTTAACGAGAAAATGGCCCGGGCGAGAACGGTCGCGGTGGTGGTACCGTCACCGGCGGTCTCGTTGGTCTTGGAAGCGACGTCCTGGAGGAGCTTGGCACCCAGGTTCTCGAACTTGTCCTTGAGGGTGATAGCACGGGCGACCGTGACACCATCTTAAGAGGGGGAAGTTAGTTTTATGTCTTTTTTTTTCCTTCCGCGGGTGACACATCCGGTCGACCGGCTGGCTGGTGCTGGGGAAAAACCGGAGACGACGTACCCTTGGTGATCTTGGGAGAGCCGAAGCTCGACTCAATCAAGACATTGCGACCCTTGGGGCCCAGGGTCGCTGCGACGGCATTGGCAAGAGTGTCGACACCCGCGAGGAGGGATTTCCGGGCCTGGGCACCGAAGCGCAGGTCCTGTGACGAAGGGAAGAAAGAAAGTCAACAAGAGCTCCGAGCAACAAGAGACTGTCTCAAAGGGGAGGGATTCTTACCTTGTGGGCAAATCGAAGCTGCTGTGACCGAAGCACAGGAGCCCGGAGAGAGGTCCTCGTCAATGCGCGCTGCATTTTGTGTGTATGTGAAGGGAGAAAGGAAGGGTGATGATGATGTAGGGAGGATTTCGCTGGATGAGACAGGGACGCGAGCGAAGCTTAGAGGAAGAAAAAATTGTCGGGCCCCGGGACAGCTTCGGCATTAAGCTCCCCCAAGAGCTTGAATTGGGAGCTTGACCTATACGGGACTAGCTTGATTACATGCGATTTTTCTATCAACTTCTGTGGAGCCTCGAGTCGGGCAAGTTCCCCCCCTTCATCCTGGATTGAATATGGAGCTCCGGCATCGTCGAGTCCTCGTTTGAACCGAGCTTGTTGCCGCCGAGGAAGACCGGAAAGGGGCGGCACAAGTTTGGTATCCTCGCGGTGTCCGCACAGCTTCTCGTAAATATGCGAATGAAGAGTCTTGACAGTCGGCATTTCAAATAGTACAGCAAACAAAGCAGGCTTCAAAATTACTGACATGTATACGCAGTACTTGTATTAGAATTATCGATAAATTATAATTTGTCTATGGGAAGCTTCACCTTCTATCCGTGGTAAACGTCAGATTTTGATACTTTCATCGTCCTTGCTTTCCCTTCGCCGAACACCAAACTTCACTAGGAATCGTCCACCACTCAATTCTCTAGGAGCAGCCCCTTCTCGCGCAGCTCTTCGCCAGTCCAGTCCCACAGCTTTTCGCCCAGCTTCACATCCAAGCCTTTGGCGCTCGGCTTCGAGATCTTGCCAAAGGGTACGGCGTAGCCCCCCGAGTCCTTGGCCTCGAAATCGGCGCTGGCGGCAGCGAATAGCGACGTCAGGCAACTATTCTCGATAGTGGTAAGAATGCCGACAACCCTCAGGAAAGGGACTAAGAGATTGAAGATGGGCCCAATGGCGAGTTCGGAGGCGTTATCAGTCAATTGCCTGCATCGTGATCGTCTCAGTTAGCGAATGACCTCCTAAAGAGACGGCGCCATTGCGACCAAGGGGGAAACTAGTTAGGGTAGGAAGAGGAATGTGGCGTACGTCTCGACATTGCCCGGATTCACTGACGCAGTCAGGATGTCTCCCGGCCTGGCCACCTTGCCCTTGGGGCCGTAGTGCGCGTGAAGCTGCTTCGCATGGAGGACGTTCCCGAGTTTGGACTGACCATAGCGGGTCATTCCGTTCTCGGACTCCAACCGGGTATCTTCGAAACGGATCCCTTCTTTCGGGGGATATCGCATGTGGCCACCCGATGAGAGGCAGACGATGCGTACGGTACCGGGTTCGGAGGCCTTAGATGTTGCTTGCAAGATGGGGATCAGGTGATACGTGAGGAGCCAGTGGGACATGTAGTTTGTCTTGGCAGCAGTAAGTTGTTAGATGCAGTCTGTCGCGGCTCACGCCGGTGGGTTTGAATGCCATACCTGCCACTGAATTTCGTATCCGTCTACTGTCTCCGCGTACGGGAGTCCCATGACTCCTGCATTGTTAATCAGGCAATGGAGCTTGCTTTCCTTCCTGTTGTTCGTTAGGGTAAATTACTCTGCGAAGTCAGAGGGGCGGTGGTCTCTTCTTACTGAAGGAATTCCTTTGCCGCTTCTACGACGCTAGACAGACGGGCGAGGTCCATCTTCAGAAAATGTATCTCGGCTTTTGGGACCAGCTTCCTGATATCGGCGATGGCCGCCTCTGCCTTCTCCGCGCTCCTAGCGCCCATGTATACCTTGGCTCCGCGGAGCACCAAGCCGGAGATGGTTTGCTTGCCACTAATTTTGGGGTGAACTTCTGCTCCGAAATGAATCCGACACTTGATGGTATAAGACAACGTACATTCCTGTGTTCCCTCCCGTGACGAGGTACACCCTACCGGTCAGATCGGGGAGATCCTCGACTTGGAACTTGGGACTCATGTTGAAATGGGAAGAAGTGTGTCAACGTTGAACCGACAATGCTGAGTTAGTTGGCGGGTCTGGCTGAGATAGAATATATAAGAGCGAATATCGAAGGTGTCCTGGTTTCTATGAGGGTATCGACCGAGGGGGACGGGAATGGGAATGCCACAGAAGGGCACTCGCCCACCGCTTTATACTCCGTCGCAGCCCTCATATTCCCCGTTTTCAACGCAGACACGGCAGAACGAAGACCCCGAAAGTTCAGGGGACGGACGCGCCGTCGGGTGGAAACCTCACTTCGCGATGAACCACATGGCACGCTGCTTTCGGCCCCTGGCCGGACAGAGTTTGGATGATCTGAGCCAAGCGGTAGTCACCGCCCCGCGCCCGCGTCGGCCGCATGGGATCCACTTTTTGCGGTCTGCGTCCGCATCGATGCGGCCGCGTGGGGGCCTCGCTATTTACCACTCTGGAATGGACAAGACGACGGACACCGACCCGATGCTCCAGTCTCGGGTTCGAGGTTTGCCCCGGTTTGATGAATCAGTCTGGCCTGGATCTGGAAAATCCTGTAGATCAAAATATGTATTCCTCTCAGCCCTACCTTCCTCTGTATTGGTCACTCAAGCATGGTACGGTAGAGAGTTCCGAGGGAAGAACGCCAGAGAGTTGCTTGGCGTCAGGGGTCGCGCACTCCCACTTAGACACACTTGCTCACGCTCGGCTCGTCTGACTGCCCGTACAAGTTCGGCATTTTTAATAGGCTGACTATCTAGGAAAAGAACAACTATGTAATGTTTTAATTAGCAGCGAGTCCGGATGGGATAGTCCAATCGGCCGATCCACTATCTTGACCGTCGCGTTATGTGTCTTGCTGTCCGCGCGTTTCCGATATGCCATCCATCGTCTCCAGGAAAGCTATTCATTAAAATTCCGGCGAGCCAAGCCGGTTGTATTGCCGCTGCCCCGGAGCTCTCCTTGCGCGAGGGAAGGCTAGCTGCCTTGCATGCCAGATGGGGGTAGGTAAGTCGCTGATGGGAAACGACAAGAAGGACAGAACTAGTCATGCATGATATGCAGAGGGGGCGAGACGAATCTTTTATCAAGAATGCGTGATCAGTCTGACGGGCTCTCTGGCGGGCAATTGGGTAGGCAACAAATCAGGTACCAAACGACTTACTCTTCCACTAACACGTGTAAAACTTGGCTCTTGCTGGATGCTCCTCGCTTGAAACTCCCGGTAAAGGGAGGCAGAGCTGTCCGTCGGTAGCCTCGTGACGTGAGGTCGAGATATGCCGAAAGGGTAAGAAAGGAGAGAAAGTACAAAATACACTGGGCTTAGAGCCAGAGAGACTTCGTATCGGATTGAGGGTAGGGGTTGATCCGGATCTTTTTCACAGTTAGCACGTGTTTTTCCGGGATGCGGGGGAGGCTCGACAAGCGATGGACAGAAGCCCCTGTTAACTGACTTACAAGGAAGAATCATCAAGTCGATCATATCCTTCACGGGTACGGCCGTTGCTAAAATAGACTGAACGCTAGCATACCGATTGCAGGTCGCGGGTCGTCTAAACCCTAAGCGGAATCATCATCCAGGTTGAAGTCGAAGCTCTGGCGCATAGGCTCCGTGTTCTCCAAGCCATTGGGTTGCCAGGCGGCAACCTCATCATCGTGGCTGAATGGATTGTATTGGCCTGCATATACTTGGGCCCAGTCGATCATGGAGTTATGCGAGGAGACACTAGGTACGCCGTAAGTTAGGTTGTGGCCACGGGACTGGTGGCCGGCAGCTATCAGGCCATGCGATGAAGACGCGTTGTTGGCCATGCCAAAAGGCCCAGTCGGTGGGAACATCACGGGTGAGTTGGCCATGTAAGCACCGGTGCTCTCGAACCGACGGAGGCTGGGTTCGAGCTCGTGATCGCTAGCCTCGTGTTTAATCTCACGGCGTGGAGAATGAGTAGGAGCGACCACCTTAAGAACGATGTATTAGTTCATCCGAAACCGACAGATAGCACGTCATATGCTTCGACAGTATCGCGAGAGGAAAGGGCAGAAGAGAGGCAGGCCACTTGTATCAAGGAAGCGATAGGGGTATAAGAAAGCTTACCTGGTCGAAATGTTCGTTGGAATCATCCTTTTCGGTGTCGTCGCTATCGTCGTCCTCGCCGGTGATCGTACCATCCAAAGTAGCTGAGTCCTTAGAGTAGTTGAAGTCCTCGTTGCCGTTACCGGTGCCGCCACCTATGATGCCATCTCGAGTCTCCCCATCGTCGTCTTCTTCATCCTCGAGTTCGACATCCGATGCGTCTACATACTTGGGAGAAGTGGAGGTAGCTCGATTCGAACGTCGAACTGCGATATTGACATTTCGCTTCCGCTTGGGGGCTGGACCATACTCTCCGTCTGATTCGAAGTTTTCGGCATCAAAGGGGAGCGCGGTTCTACCATCGATGGACGAATGACCTCGCTTGCTGGGGGTACTGGGACTCTGGAACCCAACCGGCTTGCTAACCTTTTGACCGCTGCCGCCGTTGGGATTATCGTACGCATCAGGCAGGTTGAACTTTCGATCTTCAATCTTTTCATCGAATTTGACGGGACGCGTGGCATATACATCGCCACTCTCGCCTTCGTCGCGGATGTAGCCACGAATAGTCGGATCGATCTGAGAACGAACTCCGGGTTTCTGAGCAAGCGGAGGGACTAGGTGGCCTTCGGCGATGAGCGTGCTGCGAAGGCGGTTCAAATGCTGAACAAGGGCACTGCCCGAGGATCCGGGGTGGAAGCGATGGGCTATGGCATCCCAGGGTATCTCCACCTGGTGACGGCTGCACTCGAAAAGGAGATGGAGGAGCAGCTTCTCCGACATACGAGGGCCTGGTATCAGTTGTATTAGTAAAGATATCCGACTTGGTAAGCATGAGTGAGAGGATGTGCAAAATGCTAAAGCAATGGATGATAGGAAGTCTTAAGGGTGATGCATCTACGCCGTAAAGTTTGATCTCAGAAACCTGAGGAAAGATGGCTAGAATTGTCGAGTGTCATATAGGGTTCGGGCAGAAAGGCACCGGCTAGAGCCCAAAGTAAAACATCGGATGAAAAACTCGAGTCGTCCTCGGTTCGAAGAATAAGGAAGATCCTGAGGTCAAAGGATGGAAATGGGCCAACTTACGCGTCCAGGTTATCAAGTTTCGTCCTTCGACCCGGCCATTGCTCTTGATGTCCTGGCTCGACGGGAGACTATGGGTAAAGTTCCATTCTTTCTCTTCAAATCGGCGCTTCTTCTTAGAGGTGCTTCCCGGGCCAGATCCGAGAACGGAGTTCTTGCTGCCAGGGGTTCGAGGGGCCTTGGCCTCGCGGGTCGGTGTTTTAAAGGAACCGTCTCCGGAGCCGGAACCTTTGGTGGGTGTCTTCTTTACCGGCATTGCTTAGGTTCTTGAAAGAAATTCCGAGATGTGGTGCTTGCTAGGTACTGGCGCCGACAGGTGACCTGCTTGAGGGATGCGAATTAGCCAATATGTCCAAATCGATAAGCAATATACCAGAGTATACGCTTGTGACTGTTGGGAGGAGGTAGAATCGGATTTGTGAGAGGCTCCTTCGATGAAGGTATGGCTGGTGGGATGAAGACAACACAGACGTGCTTTTTACGCGACGCGAGACAAGTACACTTGACTTGACCAAGGATACGGGTACGATTAACCGGATGTCGCAACGTCGACAGAGAACAGAAATGGGATGGAAATGCAAGTGTAGGCTCCAAAAGTCGTGCCCGAGTCAATACTTACTGAGCAACAATGGGCCTTGTGGGAGGGGGAAAGATATAGAGGGAGGGAACGAGAGAGGTGGTTAACGAAGAGGGTGTGGCAAAGGGAGGAGTGAGAAGGTTGGGGGGTAGACGTTATAGACACGCTTGAGGTGGAAAAGAGAACAGAGATTCTGACCTGGAGATCAGATAAAGAAAAGAATCGGTTACGCCAAGTACGACTCTAGGGTCATGGAAACTGAGGGATTGTTTGGGGGGGTGAAGGGACGAGAGATGAAGATAGGGATATGGGAGTAAGCAGTTGAAGGGAATTTGAAGTCGAGATGGGTTGACCGCTTGGTTGGGGAGAGAATCTGGAAATTTGGCTCGAATTTACAAAATTAAGAATCATGACATACCTGTGGGATCTTGGGAGGGAAAGCTGAAAGTTGTCAAAAAGAAAGCCCGAGGACAGAGTCCTTATAGATTGAGGAAGGGTGGTTAGCTTCAATGCTCTATGAGGCCGAAGCCAGCGGGGTGCGGGATGGAAAATGTTTCCGCTAGAGCGAGAAAGGTGAATGAATACAATGGTTGGAAGAGATAAGATTAGACCTTGAAGAATACTGCAATGTAGAAGAGGAAGCAGGCGGTGAGGCTTTGCTGGTAGGGTGGCCGTTACGTGCAGTGACAACGAGAAGTCGAATTTCAGAAAGTAAACATGGAAGTAGTAATTTTTTCCCACCACTCCCATTTTCCAGAAACTAATGTCCAACACAAACTCACGACGGCTCTCCAAGACCCGGCAACGACACCTATTTCTCCAAGATACATAACACGGAACATTGAGAATAGATAAACTTAGGATCCTGGAAACTAATTCAAGTTCCAGCATGAAAGTAAACATATAGATTACAAACTCCAAGCAATACCAATAAGTGGGAGCCATACCGCACGCAGATGGTATGCTGGTACTGAAGATCAAGACTCGCCTATAGAACAGGTTGTGTCAAAGAGGAGAGAGCACATAGCATGGTCGTCTGAAAGCAAGGCTATAAGAAATGTTCCATTTTCTTGAACCACGTCTCTACGTATCTCCTCTCTGTGCGGCTCCTAGATATCTCCCTAATTTTCCACTCATTTTCCTTGGTGATTACCAGACATGAACATACTCAGGATGTTCTATTAGACACAGATACCATCACGCTACCATGATGCTCTGCCCTGGAAGGTTGAAGTCACGCGAGATTATGAGAAATGCTGTATAAATGGGCTCCCTACTTATGTATCTTGGGAAAATCAGGGACATGGAAGCCATTAAGTTGGATTTTTTCTCGTAGCAATATTAGCAACATTAAGTACGTTCATTCTTTTCCATCGCCTTGATCATTTGAATGCGCCCATGCCCGGCTTCGACGGCTCATCTCTCCCTCTACTCCCGTATCCAGAAATGATATTCCTCTGATCCCCAGCAACCTCCCTCACGGCGTCCCTAAGAAGAGACGGAAGGTCCCCAATGGTTCTGTTGAGTCTGCCCACTTCCATCTCGAGATTTCCCAGTTGAACCCGGTGCCCGGTGATAGTATCGTTCAGCATGTTACAAATCCCAGTTGTGGTACTGACCTGCCTTCTCAAATTTCCATCGAGTGATTCTAGTTGCGTGTCGAACCGATCCAGATTCTGCCGTAAGGGAACTGCACCCTCGCTCTGTGTTTGACCCAGGCCCATCTTCTGCTCCTCCAATCCGCGCTCTAGGCTGCTGACCATTTTTTCTTCCCTTTTGGATGAAATTTTGGACGAAAGAGACATACAACTCTGAGCCGGTGCCCACCCAGCTTCACGACCTCGAATCTCCAACTCGATGGCTGACCGAAACTGCAGGTATTCCGCCGACGGAGGGTATACTGGATTGCCTCTGAGTTGTCTGAGGGCAGACAACTGCTTGTAGTCGTGCACGATAACTGCAATTTCCGTCATGGGCAGCTCGAGATCATTGGATAATGTTGTTTTACTGGCGTCTTCTGGTAGTCGGTAGGAAGGCGAGACATGACGCCTTGGGAACTCGCCTGTTCGACGGGCTTCTGCTAAGATGCCGGCCTTGAGGCGGATCTCCCACGGTTCCGCAACGCCGAGTTCGTCGGCATGGAGGGACGATGATGACGGGTCGCGGTCGACTAATATTACGGAGCCAGAGTACACCGAATCGGAAGGGCTGCAGGGGCTTGGAGGAGTGCTCTCTTGGACGTCGGAGGGTGTGACTCTACGCTTTGAGGGCCTGCTCATTTTCCCACGTAATACGTGATAATTCCCGGACTCCTTGATCCCTGTCGGTCCGGAGCTGCTTGAGACGCTTCTCCCTGGTTCTCGTATCACAACATCGGAGCTAGAACCTGATGGGTGCGCGACCATATCGTTGAGTCTGGAATACAAGGACCGTACCGCGTCATCGACGAGGGGTTCCCGGACCTTGGTAGTTATCCCGGATGCTACACCACCGGGGCTATTCTTTTGTTGGGGCTGTTCGAATGCCTTCCGTCTCTGAACAGTATATCAGCGATTGTTGGCGAATAAGATAGGAAAGGGACGGGATTTACCTTCTCGCCGGGACAAAACTCTTTCATTTGCAGAAATTCGGATTCACGGTCTTCAAGATCATGTGCCTCATCCAAGTCCATTGGGCTAGAGCCATCGAACTGGTTTGGCGTCGCAGACTCAGCTGCTGTATATCCCGCCCAATTGTTCCGGTATTCTTGTCGGGGTTGTTTCTTTATAGCCCTTCTCTCGTCAAGTCTTCGAGGATGGAAGTCGGGATGGCAATCGAGGACTCTCGTCCTCTGGAGCTGGGATATGGGAGGAGTGGCACTATGGAGCTGGCCAGGCAGTGGATGGATCTCAAGGAACGCGGCCGCTCTCATACAGCGGTCGAACTCCGCCTTATCGGAACTCTGGCCATCGGCCGTTCCAAACTTGCCCGCACTCTCGCTGGCCAGGACTTGATCCCCCACTCTACGGGCATTATGCGCGTGTCTGTCCATATTCTTGGCACTCTCGTGACCGGATCCAATGAACTGGTGGCTGGTTGTTAATCTCCCGTGGTTCGTGGTTATCGAGAAAAGGAGACCCTGGCGTCAGGAAACTTGTGGAGGTTCGAAGGGGTTTGGACATGCAACTTGCAAGAACCTCGACCGCCGATGCGTACTACGACGGCGGCCAGTCTCTGTAACCTGAAAAGGGCTGAAACGTGTGTGGATGCAAACTATCTTGCCCCGATGTCTCCTAGAGAGAGGAAAAAAAGGAAAGTCAGAGGATCCTGGGACTGTACTGAAATGAACGCTGAGAATAGTAGTATGTTTTGATGAGGTTCAGTGGTGGTCACCAATTTGACTGCCGAACAATGGAGACAATAGAACGCCCCTGAGACGAACTGCAGAACAAGGCACCCCGGTAACAAAAGACCAAGAGCTAAAAGACGGACAGTCCAATATAAAAATATTTTATGTATTTAGAACCGAAGCCCAAGACCAACAAAGCACCCTCCTTTCACTTCACATACAAGTCACCTGTGATGGGTCGAAATATGAGCCCTAATTGACGAATGATGCCGAACAGTACCTTAAGTCTCAAGGTAGACAAGGAGTTTGACACCATATATCTACAGCATTCTCGGTTCCTCTTTGTAAATTGGCACGGCACCAGGGGGAGGAATAATCGACCAATGGCTGCCTGGACATAAACAGAAGTCTTGTTCATTATCCCATGCCCTCTAAGCCCTTCACGAACCGTAAATATCTCCCCGAGGCCTTCCGACTTTTTTCCTTTCCCCAATCTCTACGGATGTGTTCATGGGTCTCAAGGCCAAGGAGCAAATCTGGCAAAACATTCGTACCAAACTGCGTGTCGCAGTCCTTTCGTCCCCCACCGAGGATAGCCTCATCAAGATAGAAAGCATCATGACCTCAACATACACAGAACAGTAATCATACATCACCTTTACCTGCAGGAGAGGGGAATTAGGAAGCAATCACTCAAATGCTAAGGGCAACTTTCTTTTATTCCATGTCCTAGACCAGGTGAACTAATCAGGAGGCTATCCATGGCCGTTCAATAACTGTTGGTACGCCAAGGCGCAAACCAGCGATAAAGGGCCTTGAACAGCGAAGGAAATGTAGGCTATGATGAGACGTGAAGATCATCGTAGAGATGATTCCAGAGGGGGAAAAAAGAGTGTGCTCTCGGCGAGAATATTTTGCAGCCAGCAACTCGCGCCGACCGCGGACCAGAATACCAAAAAGCCCATCGAAGGAGCTGTGTAACCGCATCCTTCAAGAAGCAGATGCAGAACCATATTTGTCTGCTGAGATGACGACACTCATTGCGGCTACTTCGTTCACCTAAGGTGGAAGGGGCATGTGACCTAATAAAGAGTCAGCCGAGATTCTCACGTGATAGGACACATTTGTGGTGGAAGACTGGATATACGCACCGTCACCTTCCATGGCGATGAATGTTGTTCCTATCAGGAGTATGGTGTGGGTTCCAGAGAATGTGATGAGAGGCAGGTACATGGACCCAGCTTGGGGAAGAAGAAAGCTGAATGCCACTGGGGTAGTTGCGGCGGGTGAAGTCATTGGCAGGGTCTTTGGGGACGGGACTGGTGTGGCTGAGTTCCATGATGTGACGGGAGCTAGACTTCATCGGAGAAGCCGTCGGACTCTGTGGAGAGAGATTCAGGTCAGTGGTAAAATCAAAGGATGTGACGGGGAGATATAAGGGGTAGGGGGGATATGCCGAGAAGCTGGAGAGATGATGCGAGTCGGAAGGGAGAGGCGGAGTCGACGTCGGAGTTGGACACGGTGGTTCGCTGTTCGTCTCGCGCGGAACCTTCATAACATCGTGACGTTTCGTCAGGTTTGTCGCATCGACAACGATACAGCTATCGTCGTCCTCCTCGTCTGCCTCCGCAGCCCGTGATTCCAGCTCGAGTGCCTCCAGCAAACTCTTTGGCGCCCGCGGGATATTTCGTAGTATCAACGAACCATCATCGACCCAGTCCTTAGACCGCTTCGCCTCCTTGTCAGCCTTTTTCTCCTCCAGATCAGGCTGCTCTTTGACGTGGACATCTTCGTCATCGTCCTCATCCTTGACGTCGGCCACCTTGCGCTTCTTGCCCTTAGGGGTCGCCTTGGGCGTAGTGGTAGCGGCAGCTTTGCCCTTAGGGGTACCGGCTGCAGCTTTGTTGGGGGAAGTGACTCCGGACGGGTTGACTCCGTGAGCTTTCATGAGGCGCTCATACCGCTTGGCGCTGATCGAGATAGTTAATACTCTAGCCAAACAGTTGATGATGGATCTTCTCGAGCGGAAGAGGGGCAAGAGAGGAAGAGAGAACCTACGCAGCCGCCTTGGAGACAATCTCAAGTTCATTGGCAACAGCAGTAAAGTCAACCTGCGTCAACCTGTCAGTCTCGACCTCGCTCGATCTGTTGGGATGGAAATGTATCGGACCTTTCCGGCTGACGAGTGCTTAATGCACGAGATGAGGAACTTGAACTGCGACTCGGTATCAAGGGGCGGCATCTTGGCGGCTTGGCTAAATT
>FTAS01000143.1_pt1 | contig 13568 bp, 17 predicted proteins | sample 1639141 | NCBI WGS metagenome assembly FTAS01 (sample SAMEA3914812, study PRJEB12502) | metagenome | biome: forest; material: soil | place: Canada | collected 2011-07-07 | depth 0.1 m | reverse complement strand
CCCCAACACCTCGGCCCGTCTAGTTTTGGGCGATACGTGATAACTCTCATCCATCTCATCCATGGAAGCCGCTGCAAGCCACTTCTGAGTGGATGTTTCGACTAATAATCTTACCCGGGACTCGGCGTCCCAACGGTGGCAGACTTGGATGGGGAAAAAACCGAAGCGAAGCCGCGAGAGGAGGATACGAGAAGCGCTCTTTTTTTTTTCCAAGCATGTTCCATGTCCAGACGAGGACCCTCGCGCCTGACCAGGATATCGCAAAACTATGCGCTAAATCTTTTGCCGAGCGATATATGTGCAAATCCACACTGGCGAAAGTTCAAAATTTTTATTGTTTCCCTCCCGCCCCCCGGTCCCTTGCCTCCCTCTGACTCGATATCCCACAGTATGAGAATAAGACAGAAAAATAAAATTCCGAGCCCAATGCGAATCCCGTGCCTCGCTAACCCATATGTGTACGGCTTGGACGGCAATGCAGGACAATACAACTGGGGGATGCCTCAGCAACTCAGATAGGCAAGGTCAGGCGAGGGGCTAAGTAAGCAACACCGACACAGCAAGAACCGCAAGGGCGCAGGAAATGTCGGGAGAGCAATAATTGACTGCAGGTCGGCCAGTACCGTTGATGTCCTCGGCTGTCATGGAAGTGATACCCAACCAGTGCCAACAAGCAGGCCCCAGACGCCAGCTGACGACGGGAGGATGTTCTGACGATGAGCATATCTCTGCCCCTCCCTCCCCTCAGATCTTGTCCGAATTATATGCTGTACGTACCAGTATAATTCTGGGGTGCATCGTATCTTGCTCCCTGTCTCGCTGCCCCGTCTCGCCCGTCTTGTCCTTGCCTGATCTCCCCCTGAGATGATATACATCTACCTGGGGCTTAAAGCCCACTTTTAAGATCAAGATGTCTTAGATCGTCGTTGTCTATGAGGCAATGCTCAACGTTGAAGAGCCCCGCGCGCAGATCACTGGGCAAAACAAATTACTGGGGTCCTCTCATCCTAGTCACCTCTTGATGTTTCAAGAAAAAGAAGAGAAATCTATGTCATGGAGAAAGAAAATAGTAAGTTAGACCCGGTACTGTACGGCAGAGAGTCGCATCCAGGACGAGGGGACGCTCGGCCTTGCGAGATAGAAAAATAACCGCATCCTGGCACGGTATCATCGGGCAACATTGGAGAGCAAAAGAAGGTTGTCAGCTTGTCGTCCCCTGCACTGCTGCAGGCAAGGAAATTGACACATTTTACCCGTGTCTCTAAAGCACCGTTAGCCGAAAACAAAAAAAACACACCACCTTCTTCCTCAATAGGAAACAGCCCTTGTGCGCTGTCTACATGAATTTTCTTTACCCTCCCGGCGTGGAATCCGAGGTCATGCTGACTTGCATGTGAGGTCGCAGGATCTGAGATAACGCAAGGTAAGCTACCTTAATTCATAACCGAATGGACGCCTTTCTGGGCTTGCTGGTCAAGAATGCACGAGAGCACGAAATCTTGACCGTTCCAGTGCTTCGTTGCTTCGTCATGCGACGTAGATGTCCACAGGGTGTGCAGAATAGAAGGAGACGCATTACGATCTAGCATCCCGAGCAGCCAGGGAGGAGATGTTGGAGAGAAGATGAGAAAGCTCTCTAGCATTGCAATTCCTTGGCCTAGTCGACACGTATATACACTTCATGACCCCTCGCGACAGCCGGTGCTCCCAGCGCTTTCGGGAAAAAAAAAGGAGAATCCCCCTTGGCCACGTCGCTGGACGAGACAGATAACTACAGATATGTACGGGTTGTAGTCGAAAACGAGTAAACTCCTTCCCCTTCGCAGTCCAGAATCCCCTGGCATAGCCCGCCCTTTTAGATTCCCCGATAGCTCGCTTCCGCTGATATTGGTATTTTTGTACAATCCTCATCATCGTTTCGGAAATATAGACCAAGAATGTTATAAATAGAAGAAGAAAAAGAAGGTGAAAAAGAAGTAGAAGAAGAAGAAATAGAACAAGGCTGGGCAAGAGGGACACATAAGGTAGATGACGACGGACTCGATGGTAAACCGTAAAACCGGATCGAGTCTTTTATTCGTATTTCGTAATCCAATGCCCAGCACGCGCCTCTATTTGCGTTCCGAAATAGATCAAGAGACGATGATGGAACGCAGTCTCGACACAGAAGAGCGGCGTTCGGGTTCCACCGTACGTCGAAAAAAAAGCGAGATATCGCCGTGTTCGGTATCCAGTCGCTACAGAGAAAAGACCGGAGACAGTGATCCCCATTTTGCTCTTTTAGACCCGCCCTGTCCCGGGCGTTCCAGAGAGGAAGAAATCCAGCTCATGGCCCGGGCCGTGGACGGATTCGTTCTCAGCAAGCTGCTCTAGCAGACTCAAGAAGGGGTCCTTCTCGTCGCCTGGCCCCGTCCCCGCGCTGCCGTGTTGGCTGCCGGCGCCGGGGCTCGGTGCGACCATCATGGACTGCTTGGCATGCCCGTCGTCGCCTTGCCACGCGGCCGGGCTTGAGAACGCATTGGTCGCCAGGCCGCCAAACATCGGGTCATAGTGCTGCTGCTGCTGTTGTTGCTGCTGCTGAGCAGAGCCCATAGTACTTGAAGCAGCATTAGAATGCTGGTGCTGTTGCTGTTGGTGCGGGTGTAACTGCGCAAAGCTGAATTGCGGGCTAAATGGAGAGCCCGAAAGCATCGACAGTCCCTGGACCTGATTTTGGCCGTGATGGGCCGTTGGCAAGGAGAAGCCGACCGACCCATTCGCAACGACACCGCTGCTGTCGCCCATCTGATCCTGAAGGTCCTCCAGGTGTGTGTTTTGGTGCTCAAGCATCTCGCTGTGCGAGGGCAGAGAACCTGGAGGGTGCATCATGCCGGGGGATTGCTGGGGGGCCAACGCCTGCGAGAAGGAGAGCTGGCGAGTATGGGATGGGGTCAGCAAGGAATGGTTCGGTGTCTGCCCGGCGCCACCTCCCAGGGGTAATATGTTCTTCAGCTCGGACCGCCGGCGTCCTCCTCCCATTGAGGTGCTTTTGCGCTTCAGATTGATCCTCTCTGCGCCGGCCTCGACCCCTCCGTTCGTGCGTGCAGCGTAAATGTCGTGGCCGGTGTAGGGCTCGGCCGAGAAGTCAACGACAACATCCGACAGGCTCAGATTCGCCGCGTCGAAGCTAAACGTAGGACCGCCAGGCCCCCCGACGTTGGAGTACCTATCGAAGAAGTCTTCGAGGTGGAACACGGGCGGGAATCTTGCAGGATTGGCTGCTACGGTCTTTACGACCTCTGAGTGTGCGCTATATATGGCCTGTAGAGTCTCCCTTTGGTGCTGGACACTGGCCCAGGTGTACCGCAGCTCGTTCAAGTGCTGCATTTCTCGTGAGAGAAAGTCGGCCGAGGAGGCGAAGGCGTTCAAGTCTCCCGCGTTGCCGTAGTGTGTGCCGTGGATGTGCACAGTCCCCGCGGTCGCGAGGCAGTAGCCCACGAACGCCGGCCATTCTACGTTGTTAGTCTGCTTGCCAAGCTCCACAAGCTCGGCGATCGCGTTGGCATGCATGAAGCACATGTTGGTCGCTTCAATCTGCCACGACTGATGTTGGCCTGGGCCGGCAAGCTCCGAGAGATCAATGGGAAGGAATGGCCGATATATGAGGCAGTGGATGAGATGATATATCAGCTTGCTCAGTACAAGCACTGTCGAGTCCGGTTGGCCAAACAGCGTGTCGACGCTGGAGAAGACATCTTCGGTTCCGGAGGCCCATACGTCTAGGTCCTGACGGATTCGGGAGAGGTTGGATAGGGAATGCCAAGGGAAATGCGAGTCGCCCTTCACACCCCCTGCGGCTAGGTATCGATTTGTCACGCCTAGTATGCGAGCGATGTCGATGAGCATACCGCTGCTTCCCTGCGACTTCTTACCGCTCCCCTGGAGATACTGAAGATTTGAGCCGCTTTGAAAGAAGTCACCCTCGACGGGTAGCGCCGCCGGGTTGGGAGACCAGCAGGGCAGCCTCAGCAGGACCCCCTTGTCGCCGATCAGTGACGGCCGCTTGGATCCGCACGCCAGGAACCGGTCAAGGAGATAGCAGGTCCAAAACAGTCGTCTCCGCATCTCTCGTTCGACGGGTGTGACTCTTGCGGCCATGTCCATCTCCCGATGCAGCTCCAGGGCCATCGCCATACCCACAGCATTGGCTACACCCGAATCTATTAGTATATAGTCTGGCTTCATAGCTCGAGGATGCGCGGGGCGGCCGTACTTAACAACATGTAGGCCTTCTTCCCCTTGCCCAGTCCTGTAAATGCCGTGACAAGAAGCAGCAAAGCTTGCAGAGCATCCACAGAAGGCTCGTCGACATCGAGCTCGATTCTCGACCTCATCGCATAGTCCTCGCTAAGTTTCACTGCAGCTTGATGGCCACGTGGATTTAATGTATATCTAGGCAGCGGTTAGAAAACCTTGATTTTGTGTGCGAATGGCCCGCGGGGGGGGAAAGGGGGGGGGGGATGAGAGGGCTCTTTCTTACCGAGCCGCAACGGCGAAGATGGCGTTGAGTAGGTAGGGCGGTACCTGGTTGAGCTGCAGCCTCTGACGCAGTGGGGACTCGTCAATGACGTGAAAGGGTTTTGCATGAAACCTGGAGAAATAGGTGTCCAGGAGAACGTCCGTCTGGACACCAGGGGATGGTTCGCTGTTCACACGGTCAGCTCCGAGTGCATCTTCAAGCGGCAAAGTCAAGGCAGGTGTCGGCGTTCTTGGGCCTTACCTAGCAGGAGATAGAGTGACAGATTCGTCTGCCTCCTGAATACGGATAGCGTCCAGGGCCGGTCCTTTAGGTTCGGCCTTCTTTGGCCGAGAGGAAGAGGATGGCGCGTCGTCGCCGCTTGCTGCAGATCCTGGTGCGGCTCCCTCCTCCGGATCTGGCTTCTTCTCCTTCAATTGGGCCTCCAAACCGTCAACCCGCTTCAGCAGAGCCTCTAGCACATCCGTCTTCGGCCCTCTCTTCTTCGGAACGGCATCTACTCATCGGGTGTGCTGTTAGTCTCCCGAGCGGCCCGTTGCTTGCATATTTGGAGCTCCGGCCCCAGGACACGGCAGCGAAACCCCCGCATCGTCTGCCGTCCTGGAATCCAATTGCAGAGCGGGAAGGGAATGAGCGTACCATATATGCATGGACATTGGAAAACCGTACAAGCCTCGCAGGCCGGACGGAGTCGATTGCACTTAATCTGCACGACAAGCCGACTAAGTCAGAGAAACTTCCAGAATACACACACGAATACAGAATGCCCTCGGTCTCGCAGGACACGTCTGTCTCTCTCCCCTGTTGCAATTCCGTACCTTGCGCTTGCGACATGATTTGCAGTTCATGGACTCTCGAGGCTCGTTGCTCATGCGGCGAGTCGGCAACCGCTCGATACCGACCTGCGGACGAGACATGGCGATTGACATCATGGTAGGCAGCGGTGCCAGTGCCGCAGGTTCGTAGGCCTGGGCCATCATGGCAGCAGCCGCCGAAGGATCCACGGTTGGTGAGGGATTGGTGTGATCGTGGTGAGCATGAGTCCGTCCTGGAAAGCCTTGCTGGTTCGACTCGGTTACCACGTGGTGCTATGCATGGCGTGTGCGAAGAATCCGTGGCCAGATCCCAGGCGGTACAGCCGAATAAGTCCAGCCCCTCTCCTTCGAGTCCCGTCCAGCGAACGTCAAATACAGATACTTGTCGCGGTGTTGGAGCGTTTTACTGTCGGGCGGCGCTGTATCCCTAGGGAAGAAAAGCAACGGATTTTTGGAGGAGCGAGAAAGATCCAAGCTGGAGTCAATCAACCCTAGGCGGGGGGGGGAGAAGGATGGATAAGGCTTAGGAAACTAGCAGGGCAGACGGCCGTCCGAGGTGGAGGTGGCTAGCTGGTATAAACACAACGAACAGACGAATTTCCGTGAACCGGGGCGGTCGCGCTTGGGTGCGGTCGGCTGGGTCGACGGCTAGGTTCCCCTAAAAGCACCTGGGGCAGAGGGTCTGCTCCGGGGTACGCAGTACAGTACTGGGTACTGTACCTTGGTAGAGTTGGGGTAGCGTTCGATGTGAAGCTATTGGGCAGGATGCTGCTAATTAAGTGCCAAAGCTGGGGTCGACTCAACCCTCCCACCAGGCGCGCTAACTTGTCTCCAGAGGGGGGAGTGGAGGGGGCTGCAGGGGCAAGGTAGACAACTTTGGGCGTCCGCGTGAGACTTAATTCGAGGTGGCAATCCCGAAGAGAGGAGGGGGGGAGGGACTGGAAGGATATTAGTTTTCTTGATTTCAGTAACCATGCTCGAGCCAAGGTCTAGTTAGTAGTACTACCCCCTGGGAATGCCATAGCTTCTCCGAGGAGGGAAGTCTCGATGTAAGCCACCGCAAATGTCGAGAGGATAGATACAATCTTCACACTTGATAGCGTACACTGATCTATGCAAGAGCTGGAAGAGACGAAGTAGCTGGCAAAGAGTCCTCTCCGCAGCGACCAGCAACAAGACTCGTCAGGGGAAGATAGGACTCGTTCGTCTGGCCAGCTTGAAAATGTTACGTTAGTGATGTCGTTCGATGGAGCCAGTCCGATATGCAGTACGGACTGGAGCAACCCTCCTCAAGATGGGCTCAATACGCGAGATTCCTGTGACGATGCGAGGGTGTGGGAAAGAGCCGAGTTGCTTCAAAGCCAACGACTTGAGTGAAGCGACTCGAATTCGATACCTGGGAACCCGGGGGACAGACACATTTCATCTTCTTGGGCAGAAGTTACGAAGCTGGCGTTACGAAGCTGGCCAAGCAGGACGCGCGATTATCCTGCCTCTCCCGGCTACCTTTCCAGTAGCATCATTTTTTTTTTCCTCCGTCCTCCTCATCTCGCCGGCGGTGACCTGGCACTTGGTTCTGAGAGTGCGGGGAAAGGGGAGAGGGTACCTAGCGGAGTAAAAGTGGTGTGGGGTCTGCAAGAATCTCGGGATGGCGGGGACCCATGATCAGAGCTGCCCCTGCTGGTTTGGTATACAGAACCTCGCGAACGTTTGTCGAATACCTGAATTGCTCGTGCGCCACTGTAGGTATGTAGCCATAGTTAGCGGCCTTTCCCACCTGGGGGAGACCCGCATGCCGAAAAATAACACCCTCCCTCCCCCAGAATCCTGTACTAGGTACACTATGGTCGCCTGTCAAGAAAAGAAGGGATGAAATAGGTACTTGTACATACAGTACCTCCAGAACAGAAAAGTATGGTGAATCCACCCTAGGCCTGATGGCTGGGTGTCAAATTCATGCAGCATGAACCGGGGTCAGCGGGAGAGAGCTCAATCGACGATAAAGATCCGGGGTAGGAACAGACAAATAATCAGAGTGCGTAGTTCTACGTTTGTTAAATAAATGTCAGTAGCGATCCATAAGGAACAAGAAGTTGGAAGCCCTCGTTGTTGAATGTCTTAAAGACTGCAACTACCAGATGGTCTTGGCCAAATATCTCGAGTGGCTCTGTTTAGTCGCAGCTCAAGTCGAATCAGAAGCATGAACCCACAAGGCTGTATTTAGTGAATGGCTCGAGGGACCGCACGGGTTCGAAGACGGTTTCATCCAGGTGCAAGAGACCCAGCGGGCCGAGATCAACCAATATCATGGTGTCAACTAGGATACGTTGTCGAAGCGGCAGTCTCGGGGTTAGGCAGCCTGCCTCGAGTCATGGCCGTGCAAGCGACGCGAGATCTATGTCCTCTGCCTAAGGTCTTCGTCGTTCCAAGTTCAATAGGCTCCTCGACACGAGGTACTGCAATCAAGGCCGGCGTTTCGAGAACAGCTCTGGCACCGCTGTACCTTGACTTGAGTAACGGGCCGCATGTATGATGCATGTCGCCGACGCTCCAAGCTCAATAAGCTCAACTTATCCCGCTTGACGCCCTCCCTCTTAGACTAGTGGCCAAGCAAGTCCCTGCCTGCCGAGCCTCTGGATTCGGAACACGTTACCGGATGGTGGTCAATGGCCATGATGCGGTCGATGCTCCCAACGTTTAGACAAAGCTGCTCCACATAATGCGAATTGAGGCTCTCGAGGTATTTGACGATGAGCTATGCCCCAGTTGAGTTTCATTATCTTGGGGGCCTAAATAACTCGGTTCTTCAGACACGAGACCAGGCATCGCCAGATCGCATACGCGCCGAGGATACCATGAGCGCCTGCCCAACGAGCAAGAAGAAACGTCGGTTTGATAATTCACTTCACTGTTTAGTCTCTGTGTTCGCAAGCTCACCCTACTTTCGGGCTGGATTATAGCGCCGAGACCATCAGTGCCAAGTCCTGCCGGCCCTGGGGAAGAGCCAATTGCTCGGCCCACCGTTCAGACCGCCAGCACCTCCACTGCTGTGACTCTTGACCATATCACCGATGCATCCAGAACTGCACCGTAGTATGTAACACGCAGCAGAAGAGGAGAGGGGGCAGGGATCCTAAAGGGGACCGGGTATACACGAAAGTGAACAGCCAAGGTGGTACGGGACCGTGGGATTCGTTGTACCAGCGCACGCTTGGGCTGAACAAGGTCGTTGTAGCGTATCATCAGGGTGGACACGGAGCCGTTTTTTGCAGATCATATTAGGTCTCATCGAGCAGCTGTAGATCGTATCGCACCCTCCACGTGGAGAGAGAGACAGGAGGAGCTTGAGGAGGTCCAGGCTTGCTCTCCGCTCTCCAGCGAACAAACCCTAAAGTCGGGCCGTCTTCGAGTGCGCAGTTGGGTGGGCAGGCCGGTCTAAATGTTGGGACCTGCGGGTAGTCCTTCAAACTCCGGGTTTGGTGCTCCCGAGTCTGGGGGAGGGGAGGGAACGCACAACTGGTCTGCGGAATGAAGGGGCCTCTCCAGGCGAGCCAGGCTGCGAGGGCGTGGCTCTGAAGCGCAAGTCGGGGAAACGCAACCCCTCCGGGTCCTCTCCCCTCTCCTTCTTCTTTCCCCCTCTTCTTTTTCTTCTAGGGGAAGGTACGCATAATACGGTACTATACGCGCGATATGAGCAAGAAGGGAGGTCGGAGCAGAGTTAGCGGTTCGCCTTGTCCAAGATAGACAAGTATTTCGTAGCTTAGCACACGAGAAGGGGGGGAGCGGAACAAGACTTGGTGGCGCCCTTGCGCTGCCAGTCCTGGATACAAAAAAAAACTAAAAAAAAACTACCTTGATCCACTCACTTCCCCGGTGCCTTCCCCATTGTGTCCCCTCCCCCACAATCCCGCAAACTGCCAACCACAAGAGGCGCTGCACAGATTTAACCTTCAGGCACGAAATCCGGGAGGTAAGAGCCTCCCGCAGATTTTAAATTTAGTGATGTTGTACCGGGAAACTACCAGAAGCTCAGCTCATATCCGGGCAACACACATACCTATTCTACCTGGTGCATTCCATTCCGATCCTTATATCTGGTACCATCTCTTGCGTGCTCAACTTAGGGCTGAATCGCACAGGGATTGAACCTAGAGCATGAGCCCATCACGGACTCGTCCTCTCCTGTCATCCTGTCATCCAAGGGCCCTAGGCAGGTCGAAATATCAACCCCGGCATGTACTGTACATATGTAGATCTCTCCCGTGGCGCACATGATGTCGGTAAAAGCAGGGTAATCGACACTGAAGGGAAGCCAGGCATGTCATTCTAGCTCGATAAGGTTGCGCCTCCTCCCTCGACGGCTTCATCCCCGATAGTTCCGACATCCAGAGCCGGTCGTTGTGGCTCGATGAAACGGTACCTGGGGCGTCAGTATCCACAGCGTACCAAAAGAACAATGCCGTAGCTACCTTACCACTTACCTACCTGAACCTGCAAGTAAGGTACTCGGTAGAGGCAATGATGGTACTGCCTCTCAGCCAAGAAAGACCATGTTCCCATCCCCCAACGAAGGGAAAGATTTGGGGTAAGTAGGGATCTCACGTACCGGAGCTAATCTGAATGCTTATCCCGATCAAGAGTTCAAATACCGAGGTTCGCGGGGAAGAGGGACGAGATCCCACGCAATACCACCTGATACAAATAGAACAGATGGTCTGATCTCGGTTGTGCCCAATGAACCAGCAGCCCGTCAGCCCTCGAGCTGAAGATGCACGCGGGACTTGCGAAATGAGAGAGGGGATCGAGACCGCGGCAAGGGACTCGTTCCTAGTGAGACGGAGGTCTTCTACGCAGGAGGGCACTACCATGGAAATTGTTCGCGATGCGGGGCCTTCGGGCCTGGTGCGTGAGGAGGTCATCGTCACAGGAGAACCTCCCGCTCATCCGTCAAAGGAGCCCATGTGATTCTTAGTCCGGGTTGCAGCGGCTTGTTCAAAGTCCGTATATCGAGCCCATTCTCACTTAGTCTCACCTTCTTTCGTCCACCTAAGTATACAGGATATCTATTTATCTTCGAGGGGATAAGGTATTCAAGTCAGCTTGGATTGTATTATTGTATTTGTCTCCCTAGCGCTCGTGGCTGCAACTAGCCGCCTGGTATACCGAGCCCTCTTTATACCGCTGAAGGAAAGGAAAGGTTGGGCCGGGATGACGGAGCATCGCTCCGAGAGATAGACCATATCCACATATACCATGGCGCATGCAGAAGAGAACAGAAGACATTAGGCATTTCCAATGAAGATCTTGCGAAGGGGGGAGGGAGGGGTTCCAACACCGTAGACCCAAACCAGTTTGACTTGCTCTTGACCGGCCATGGTGAGTTTCCATCTAAGACGTATGACAGCGGCACTCTGTTATGAATGATCGTCAAGACTGTTTCTTTCTGAGGTTGTGAGAGATTGCCGCCCGCTGGAGCTCGAGCTGTCCAGAACATCTTGGAGATTCCCTGGTGGCTCTGAGGCAGCTTGTTTGCCGCCAGCTTGTTTGCCGCCAAATCCCCTGACACGTACATGGGCGAGCCGTAAGCTTCATGCACCGCTCCTCCTAGTCTTCGTATTGACCTTGGTTTCTCACACTTGGCGCTTCGGGATGGGCTTCCGACGGAAAGTCTGGATTCTTCAAAAACCAGCCAGCGGAGGTGAAGCCGCCGCGAAAAGAGATGGTCAGACGGCCAGCTGCCAGACGGCCGCGCAGGTTCTGACCGAAATCAGGCGGCTTGGCGTAAATGAGTCGTAGCACGATGGCGAGATGGAGTCAGTTCGGGTCCATGTTTGGAAGCAAAAGGAAAGGGGGAGGAGGCTGTGGCGGCTCGCAGTGGCGGTCAACTGAAATTGCGCGCCCGTCCTGCACAATGATCGGTATCCGTCTTGGAATCTGCCTCGACAGGACTCGACCAGTAGACCAGTAGTACCTTGAATTCACACCATTTTCGGCCGGCTCTGCGTATGCTTGTTGGCGGGTTCCTGCTTCCTCGATATTGGACGTAAGATGACAGATGGGAATTGAAAGAGATTGAAGGTTCAAAATAGATAACAGTTGCTTGTGTTGAAAATGTCGACCGTATACACGAAATACCAAACGCGCCGGACATGCAGAAGTCTGGGTTGAGGGTAATCAAACGCCGGGGCAAGCAGCTCTAAGCCTATCCCGCCCTCTTTCCCTTGCAGGACAGTCATTCTTGACAAGTGCCTTCTCACTCGCGATCCCCAACACCGCCGCAGCCGCCATCATTACCACCACCGTCGTCGCTGCAACCGACACCTCTCTAATATAAGCCACTCCCAGTCGCCAGCCTGACGAAACTATACGGTACATTCTGGCCGACCAACAGCCTCAGCGTCTCGACGGTCGTGAACGCGGTCACATCGGCGACTCCGTACGCCGCAAATCCGCTCTGCTCCGCAATCAGGCTCGGATCGCCTCTTCGGGGGGCTGAGCCATCTGCCAGGTCGAGGAAAACCTTTCGTGCGTCCCCTGCCACGCCTCTTGAGCCAAAGAGCTTGACTAACAAGCCCACCAGGTTGCTCTTGTCCGGGCCCAGCGCGCTGACGATGACGAAGGGCGCCGCCGTTCCGTCGTCGGCACCGATGGTTCGCGCTCGTTGCAGGCTCTCGAGGCTGTTGAACGGTTCGATGGGGAGCGAGCGCGCGATCGCAGCCGGCGTCTTGAAGCCGACGGTATATACCTTGCCGATCTTCAGCGCTCGTAGCGCGTAGATGACGCTGGCGGCATCGTCATAGTTAGAAGCGAGTACGACGGCCGCGCGGTCAAAATACGCAGACGGCGCCATGTCACGGGTCAGTGCGCTCAGGATCCCACGCCACGAAGCATTGTCGAATACCAGGGATGTGTTCGGCGGCAAGGTGGAGTGCGATGTGCCAAGCGCCCCGAACGAATCTCCGTTGGCATAATGCGGGCGTGGACTCGAAGGTATCGACGGCGGTGCGGAGGAGGCAGATCTCGACCGGTCGGGTCGAACCACGATGGTGTCGATCAGGCCGATGGCCTTGGCCGCCTCGGTCAGGACGGGGCCGGAACCACCGTTAAGAGAAGCGAAAAAGCTGCTGTTCCCGACGAGGTGGTGATATGGTGCTCCTGGTGTCAGATAAGCACCGCCAAAGTTCTTCTGGTTACACCAGGCTTCAATGCTTCCTACCCCTTTCGGATGTCGCTCAACAACTGCGAAGTGATGGGGTAGACCCAGTTCGTTGAAGCACTTCTCGTAGAAGGGGGCTTGAGGGGTCGCGATTCGGCTCGAGGGAGTGCTTATCCCATATATGCTCTTCTTCTCCAGCTGTCCCAGCAGGGCGAGCGCCTGGTTTATCTCTGCCGCGCTCATCTGACCCGGCGCCGCGATGATAGGCAGTAAAGGATGGGTGATCGGGGTGAAGACGCGATTTTGCGTTCGTGAAAACTGGCCTGTTGCACCCATGTTGACGGCGGAGAACGGTGGTGAGTTGGGGTACTCGTGGCGTATCTTTGAGCGGAAGTACTCAAGCTCAAAGTTCTCGTTGTGCTCGCTGATGATGGTGATCATCTTGACGATATCGGCATATTGCTGGGACGCGACAAAGATAGCCTCGGCCTCGGGAGAAGGCCATTTGAAAGTGCCAGAAAAGTCGTGGAAGGCAGACATGATCTGGCTGTTCCCTTTCTGCTCGTAGAGTCTTCGTCGAATGTCCTCGGGCAGCCAAAGCTCCACGTCTATGTATTCGACACCCCACTGAATGGCGCGATACAAATATCTGTAAAACAGTTCCGGGTCGTCCATGGGGAACCGGCCATTCTCCTTGATACACCTCGTGGTAAAGATGATGGGTAGCTCTGTCTTCTGTCGAAGAAGCATCACCTGCTCGCCGATGTAACTGAGGCTGGGGACCTCGCTGAAGCCGCCTTCGCTGAGAGGCTCCTTGAGAAGGTCAACGCGGATCTCGACGGCATCGGAGCCTACTGTGAGAATGTCTATGTTCGGGAGCGCCGCGTGGACGTCTGGGAACGTGGTCGAGATGAAATAGGTCCTCGGCTTCGCCATCAGTGTCTCGTGGTGGTTTATCTGGCCCAGGATGTGCGAGATGAAGCGGGACAAGTCTCTACGGAAGAAGGGCGCTTCGGTATAGAGAAACTCGTAGTCGCAGTACTCGGAGAGAAACACATCCGGTGGCATGCCCAGGCCGATG
>FTAS01000138.1_pt1 | contig 14551 bp, 5 predicted proteins | sample 1639141 | NCBI WGS metagenome assembly FTAS01 (sample SAMEA3914812, study PRJEB12502) | metagenome | biome: forest; material: soil | place: Canada | collected 2011-07-07 | depth 0.1 m | reverse complement strand
GCTCTGACCCCACTGCTCTGTATCCCTCGATTCGGCACGGCCAGGTAGTCGAACGGCTTGAGTGCCACATCTATGTTATCGGCGTTGGCATTGCCCGGCACCATGCCCGTCTGCGCAATTTGAAGGCAGCCATGTAGCATCCAAGCCCCTGCGGCGCCTTTGCCGTGACCGGTCAGGTGTTTCTGGAACACGCCCAGCACGCGGTTGCCTTTAGTCCGCCCCAGGTGCGCCAGCTGCCGTTGTAAGATATCCATCTCGTTCTTTTCGTTCAACACCGTCGATGTGCCGTGGAAAGAAGCTACGTCGATGTCGTCGGCTGTCAAGCCCCACACAGCGAGGGCACCCCGGATGGGCGAGATCCTTGGGTCATGCTTCCAGAACTGATTCCCGATGCTGTAGAGGGCATCCCTTTCCAGCCTACGCGCTTGTCGGTCTATTTCCGGTCTTTGACCATCGATAAATGCCGCAGTGTCGAACGGGATATTGCGAGCCTGGTGCTGCTGGGCTTGGAGTCGCGCCTCCTCCTCCAGCTCGTCCAACTCCGATCGCTTCAGGAGCTCGATCTGCTGCCGTTGCTTGGTCAGTTTCTTTCGACGATAATTGATATCCAACAGAGGCGAGTCGATGCCTAGCCCGGGCGTCTCCCGCACATTTCCCATCAGGCCTTTCCCTGGAGCCGGGACAGATCTGCCGGCCTTGTCGCTGCTTGTTCCAGTGAAGGCAACGATCCCGTATATGGGAACTCCCATCTCGAGGGCGACTTTGGCAGACATAACCACCTGTACGCCGCACCCCTGCGACTCGACAAAGCCTGCTCGACTCGACGCTGTGGGTCGCGACATCTCTCGGGGTGTTCGGCCTTTGGCTATCTCGTTCTTGCCATTGACGGTCGCTTTCATCTGCGCAAACTCAAAAGACATATCCTCTTCAAGGTCGTCGACCCCTCCGACTAGACATATGCGTGCCTTGCCGCTGGTAATAAGGTCGTAAGCGGTGTCTAATGACTCGAGGGAGGTGGCACACGCCCCTACTGGCGTACGCAGCGGACCGGAGGACGAGAGGAGGAGCATGTTCACCCATGCAGTGACTGTATTGGCGAATGTTTCTTGAAGAATGTCTTTCTGTACCGGTTGATCCTTGTACCGACCCTTGTGCATCTTGTTCAGCGATATGGCTCCGCCGATACCTGTTCCGATGCAGTTGCCAACTTCTGTCAGATGAACATACTCGTACATCTCGTAAGGGTCTGTGATGCCCGAGGACAAGAGGGCCTCGACTGTGCAGATCAGGACGAACAGCGTCGTTCGATCAACCTGCGAGATGATATCTTCCGGTATTCCGTAGGTTCGCGGATCCCACCCTGTAGGAAGCTGGCCGGTCACGAGGCTGTCGAAGTCGATGGCTTTCGGGATCATGAATATGGCCCCCTTTTTGAACCGGACGTGATACTGGCCGTCCGCAAGCTCGGAAATATCGACCTTGTGCTGGTGCTGCCGCTTGAAATCCAGCGCAACTTCGCGTGATGCCTCAAACTCGGGCAGATCGGCCTCTAGGACCACTTCTTGCAACGTTGGGTGTTTCTCCGAGTTATACCCTCCCCATAGCGTGGGTTCGACGAAACGGATGCCGGTATGCTCCAGGATGCGCTTCTCGTACTTCTCGCGCACATCGACATCGCGCACGGGCTCTCCGGTCTGCGAGTCGATCCACCCAGAGTACGATTTTTGGGTCCCCTTGAGTTTGCCGTTATGGTGCTTGATCATACCCATGACCCAGGCCATTTCCACGCAACCTGCTGGTGTCAGCCTTCCACCGGCTTCCACCTGCCATCGTGTCCTCGCGCTCCCGAGCGGTCCCAACTCGCCAAATCCAGTCACCACTACCACCCGTTCCAGATCTACCATGTCGTGTAGATCATTGCCTACCCCATGAACTTCGGTCGCAAAATCTTGAAGCTTGGGAATGTTAAGGTCGATGTTGAGTCTTCCGGATGGTGGCAACGGATCATCAGCAGCTGGCTCTGTGGCAGTGAAGCTCGCTTCCAATTCATCTTCAGCTTTGATTGATTTAAGTAAACGACTTTTCTCCGTGATGTCTCTTCGGATTTGCGCTACGGCGTCGTTGAAGTTGGGCAAACTGTTGAAATGGCCACTAAGGTCGGCCGAGACCGGGCACGACTGGCACAGCTCGACCATGTTTGGCGTCATCAAACACAACAAGTTGAAGGCCATCTCTTCTTGCGAAAAAGTCCGAACTCCAAGAGACTCGATTCCTTGAGCGACAATGTCGTTGGTGCTCATCAATCCAGTGGATCGCGTCCAGCCAATAACAGCGCCGCATATGGTAAGGAACTCGGCCCAACCTTCTGACTCGGATTTCCTGAATAGACTCTCGAGGCCCATCTTCGACTCGGAATAGAGGCCGTCGTGCCCGAATAGCCCGTGGTTTGGCGAGAGAGGGAGGACCACCTGCGCGGGACGACAGTCCTGGCCTGCATCACACTTCCGCTGCTTGATGGCCCCAAGAAGCCGTATCGTGTTGGTGAGCATGATGCGATGAGCTAGCTCGCTCCTGGCATCCAGGCCGGCAATGTCGCGTCCTTCTTCAGCGATGGCTGCAAATGGGAGCACGATATCTAGATCCCATCCGAGACCCTCTTGCGGATCATAGATCCATCGTACTAGCGAGTCAACGTCCTGAACGCTTCCCTGGTTGTATGGTATGACGATAAGCTTCGACCCTCGACTGCCGTGGGTCGCATAGATGTCTTGGAAGAAGAGTGTTGTCTCGCGAGAAAAGCTACTGGTAGTCACCACGACGGAGGCGCCTCCGCGCAGAAGCCCGCGCAAGACCTCGGATCCGATAGAGCCTGGCCCGGCCCCTGTCAAGAGAACAGTCCTGTTTGCGAATGAACGGCCTTCGGAAGCTGCGAGGCTCATTTCTCGTAGGTACGTCGCCGTTAGATCGCGGTCAAACCCCCACCCAGTGCTCTCCATCGACTTAATATGCACAGCTGGGTAATCTCCTTCCAATCCCGTGCCCTTGAGCCTGGCCATCTGCGTTACATAATCGGCAAGATTCTGTACCCCTTGTCTCTCGACTTCCAGTACACGGATAGTGCCATCAGCATCGACGCATGTCTCGGGGGCCGTAAACGGAATTTGGGCACGGAAAACTGGACTCTTGATCCAAGCGACTTGGCAGCGACGAGACAAATCAGTTAGAAATGCTGTGGCAGCCGCGCAAGGATCTCGGAAGGCGTCTGTCCTCTGTTCGAGATAAACAATGTCCTCCAATAGCGCAGGGCTTGATCGATTTGCGATGCTGGCGGTTCTCTGTTCGAGCTCTGGATCCGTGGTATCAAGCCGACCCGTCACAATATCGTGATAGGTCCGCAGAAGATCCATGAGTGTCCAATTCCAGCATGAGTCGTAGAAGCGAGCCTTCTTTGCACTCATCATGGGTCGGACACCGGATGCGTACGCATCGCCGTGTTCGGCTGTCCATTGGTCGAGTTCACGCTGAAGACCGTCCATGGCATCTCTAAGTTCGGCATTCTTTGTTCCGGTCGAGTCTGCATTTCCCTCGAGAGAGTTGGCATATACGGCAAGTAACTGCTGAGATAGGGCTCTTTGCTGAGATTCGAATTTTTTCATGGCTTCCGGATCGACGGCAAGCATCTTGGTTGATGTTTCCTGGCTCGGGCTGGAGAGCGGAATGTTGAGCTCCTTTGCATAGGCTAGGACGGTAGTGTCGACGAATTTCAGGGCCTCATTCTTCTCAGCCAAACGTGATTCGGGGGGCCTCGCTGCTGCCGAGAGAAGAACACCATCTTGATGCCCTTCTGGTAGCATCCAGCGGGTCTGCATATGCTCCTTCAGTGCTGCTAATCCGAACCCACCGGGCATCTTGGAGGCGACCATCTTTTGGATCAGCGAGATGCACTGCTTTCCGAGCTTGCCATGGAATCCCTGCTGGAGGTCTTCAGCAAGATGGTCGAGCTGACGATCCTCGGCTCTGTCTGGCAGTGATCCGAATTCGCTCATCAGGTCTCCCACTATCTCATTTTCCAGAACGGATCGGCCTGAAATAGCATAAGTGTCTCATCATGGTCTAATACATAGCTGAGTAACCTACCGCCAGACAAAGTCTTTATGCTGCCTGACCAAGGCACTTCCGCCACGGGCCTCTTTAGCTTATGGGCAACTAGTGTTCTCAGGATCTGGCCAGCGGATATTGGAGAGTCAGGCACGGCTGCGAAGTCCTCCCCTGGCTGCTGGCCCGTTTGGACTACGTGTGAAACGTTTGCTTGGAGTGCAGGTGTCTCGCTCGAAGGAGCTACTTCAGATTGAACGGAACCTCCGGAGGTGCTAGTTTTGGGATCGGCCTCCGAAGCCTTGCTGAGGGCCGCCATATTCTCAGACGGCACATCGTAGTATACCTTGTCTGCGTCGGAGTGACAACTGAGAGGTTCCCTCTTGAGAGACCGGGCCGTATCGTGATCCTTGTACTTCTGGTTCAGAGTTCGTTTTGCCATAGTCGTGAGCGTGCTGGATGGGCCGATTTCGACCAGTCGCTGTACAACTTGCGCTCCCAGCATTTCATCCTGGGTATAGGTCCTAGGCTAAGTCAGTCGGAGTTGCGTTTCTGCGCTGTTGGGTGCGTCGACTTACCATTGAACAGGGAATGCAAATTGGTGGCTAGCCAGCAATCAAACTCATCAGCACGGATTCTAGGAGACGATGATTAAGGAGGAACATCGCTTACGACAATAATTCGATCAGCAATTGATAGGTAAGATCAAGCTCCCGGCGAGCTCCCGCTGAGACCGTCATCGTGACCGACTCTGACTTCTGAATAACTTTCAATACAAAATCAATGGTTATCTCGCGTCGTCGCTGGGAGAAATGGCAAGGAAGGAGGTGTTTTCGGCAGCGCGAATAGTTCAACTATATCCCTAGCGAACGAGTCCCGTCCGAGAAAGCAGAAGCAAAGTGTCTCACATTTGTCGAGCACCATCGACTATCTTACATGATCGTATATACCAGCCATGTTTGAGGTGAACGAATGAAGCAGTTCGGTAGATGCATGGCCCTGACTAAAAAGGGTAGTCGTGCCACGCGCCACCATCTACAAAGCTGGGGTGAATTTGAACGAAGATCTTCAAAAAGTGGGGTGTGGCACGATTATATTCTTACTCCTGTGAGCATTGGCACGATTCAGCTATAACGGAAGGACCCCGCCCCGATGGGAATGATATGACGGTCCCTTGTACCGCCCAACCAGGGGTAAAATTTTCGTATCGGTCATCGTGGCGCTGATTTGCGCCTTCCTATAGGCCTATTTGGCGGCTCGGGGATGTGGCCGCGTCCCTGTGATAAGGCATCTCGATCTCAGATGTTTTGAATACATAGCATCGCAGGATTCGACTCGGCCCGGGTGGCGTTTCTCTACCGAGAAAGAGTGGATTGTCGGGGGCCTAAGGATCTGAATCACCCCTAATTGATCATTTTCCAAGCCTCCATTTCTGCACGCAAGTTTGAAATGCGCTGATGTCAGCCAGGCACCACGGAATCAACACTGGGCTTTCCACCTCTGCTACGATCACGACTGGGTTGGACAACTCTATGCAGTGAAATTACCTTCTCGGATTTGACACTGCTGGCGTGGACACCACATGCTCACTAATTGCCACATCGTCCGAGCCCTGCCCGGTGTGCTTTGAGAGTGCGCAGGCACTGCTCCTTGCTTCGAGACGCGAATACCAAAGCCGCCCTGGCTTTTCGAATGGAAGAGCGCAGGAGCCATATCACTGCTAGTACCGGCAGTTAGCACGCCGCATCCTGTATATATTAAGGGATCTTCTCCGTTGTACGCATCCTAGTTCTAGCTAGTACTCCATGCTCTAACTTCATCTGACGAGTTACTTGACATGACTGACCGACTATCTTCGTCAAAAAAGCAGACCGTCCCGATTACCCGCCAAGCCCCTCTGCGGGAGTACATTTCCAGAGATGGCTCCTCGAGACAGTGACCTTGACTCCTTTGATGGCTGCATGTCCGACACGCCTACGTCCTCCTCGAGTGATCGAGGTGGAAATGCGGTGGATTCATCAAGTGTCACCGAGTCGGAGTCACTACTGGGCTCGCCATCGACCTCTTCCACCCCCTCATCTGTCGATAGATCGGACGAATCTGTCTTGATTCGTTTCGCGTTCTTCTTCCAATCCACGACATGCAGCCTCCTACTGCCGCGAGACATCGTACTATCCTCGCTAGATCTCCGGGAACAGTTCTATACATGGCTTGGGAAGCTCGCTTCTTGCCCTGACGCCGAGTCTGCGCTGGGCATCCCCGCTTTCCTCTTTTCCAGCTGGCTCGAATTTCTTATTTCCCACAGAGGCAATGCTCCGGACGCTCGGATCTTAGAGCTGAGCTTTCGGCATTTTGAAAGGGAGTTCTTGGGCGAGAATGATGTCCATGTTCTCGTGTCCAACTCTCCAATCGGCAAAGAATACAAGGAGAAAATGCTGAGCTCGTATTACTCTGCGAGGGCCGCCACGAAGCATTACGAAAGTGGGAAGAAGCACCGTGAGAGCGTGCAGTCATGCTCTGCCTTGATTCGCGCAGGGCGTGCTGGCTCGGCAAAACTCTACGCTATATTTGGAGGGCAGGGAAGCACAGACTACTTCGACAGTCTGAAATCGCTATGCATCACTTATCCCACCCTCATTCGCCCATTCGTCGAGTCCATGTCGAAGCATTTGCTACTTCTCTCGCAGGCTAATGAGGCCCGGGAATGGCTGCCAGAGAGCATCGATATTATCAAGTGGCTGCAGAGCGATGAGCACCAACCCAGACCCGAGTATCTAAGATCGGCCCCTGTCAGCTTCCCGCTCATCGGACTTGTGCAGGTCGCCCAGTACGCTACTACCTGCCACGTGCTTGATATAACTCCTGGAGACTTCAGAAGCGTCCTCGAGGGCGTAACTGGCCACTCCCAGGGAATTGTGATAGCAACGGCAATATCCATGTCAACATCCTGGGCTTCATTCTACGACAACGCTCGGTGGGCCTTAACAGTGCTATTTTGGATCGGGTTACGCAGCCAGCAGTCCTCGTTTCCGTCATCGGCCGAGCCCACGATTGTTCAAGACTCTCTTAGCCACGATGAAGGCAGGCCGTCTCCGATGCTCAGTGTACGAAACCTGTCCGAGTCGCAGGTCCAGCAACACATAGATATCACCAACACATACCTTGATAAAGACGAGCAGGTATTTATTGCGCTGCGAAACGGACCGCGGAATTTCGTCATAGCAGGACCACCGAATTCCCTCCATGGCCTCAACCGGCGCCTCAGGGGCTTCAAAGCCAGCCCGACCGTTGACCAGACGCGGGTGCAGTTCTCAAAGAGAAAATTGGAGTTTCAGCACCGCTTCCTACCCATCACCGCGCCTTTTCACAGCAGATATCTGCAAAGCGCGGTGAAGAAGATTGAGGAGGACCTTGACCGCCTGGAAGTGCGACTAAGTCCATCGACTCTTGCCCTGCCAGTGTTTGACACGCGGACCGGCCAGGACATGCGCTTCTCCACCAACGGAGAGGATCTGGTGCCCTCGCTGATCCGTATGATAACGACCGACCCGGTCAACTGGACTAAAGCTACATGCTTTCCAGACGCCACGCATATTCTTGATTTTGGGCCCGGACGCACGGCTGGTATCGGCGCGCTGACCAGCAGCAATATGGAAGGCTCCGGCGCCCGCGTCATCTTTGCAAGTGTCCTAGACGGGCCGTTGCAAGACGTCGGCTATGCAGTGGAGCTTTTTGACCACGACGCTAAGTCACTCAAGTGCAACGAGAATTGGCTTCGTGCTTATGGCCCGACAGTCGGGAGAACGGGTGCAGGCCAGGCCTACCTAAAAACGAAGCTCAGTCGACTTCTCTCTCTGCCTCCTATCATAGTTGCGGGCATGACGCCTACGACTGTGCACTGGGACTTTGTCGCCACGACCATGTCTGCTGGTTATCATATCGAGCTCGCGGGCGGCGGCTACTATGCCGCTAATCAGCTGCGGCACGCCGTGAGCCAAATACAGAAGATGGCGCCTCCGGGACGCGGTATTGTAATCAACGTTCTATACGTCAATCCCAGGACACTCGCCTGGCAGCTCGCTCTCCTTCGCCAGCTACGGGCAGAGGGCGTCAATGTCGACGGCCTCACTATTGGTGCTGGTGTACCATCCCTCTCCGTGGCGACGGAATATATCGAAACTCTTGGCCTGCGGTATATCTCTTTCAAGCCCGGGTCTGTTAGAGGCCTGCTGGATGTTATTGAGATAGCCAAGGCTCATCCTCAGTTTCCTATCATTGTCCAGTGGACAGGTGGGAGAGGAGGTGGACATCACTCCTGCGAAGACTTCCATCAACCCATTTTAAGCACCTACGCTCGGATACGGCGTCACAGTAACCTGGTACTGGTTGCCGGTAGCGGATTCGGCGGATGGGAAGACAGTCTCCCGTACCTCAACGGCGAGTGGTCGGTTCCGTTCGGGTATGCACCTATGCCATTCGATGGCGTCCTATTTGGGAGTCGCGTCATGGTCGCCAAGGAAGCCCATACGAGTCAGGCGGCTAAACAGGCCATCGTGGATGCCCACGGGGTTGCGGCGCATAAATGGGAGGACACCTATCTGCCCAATGGTGGAGGGGGTGTTCTGACAGTGATATCCGAGATGGGACAGCCTATACATAAACTCGCAACTCGCGGCGTGAAGCTCTGGTCCGAGTTGGATCGCACGATTTTCAACCTGCCCAAGGAGCAGCAGGTTACCGAGCTGAGGAGACAACGCGACTATATCATTCAACGACTCAACGCAGACTTTCAGAAGGTCTGGTTCGGAATCAAAGAGGGCCGGCCCGCAGAGCTGCGTGACATGACGCACGGCGACGTCACCCGCCGCTTGCTCCAGCTGCTATACATCGGGGGTCAGTCCAGATGGATAGACCCGTGGTACCAAGCCTTGGTAGAGCAGTGGCTCCAATACGTCCAGGATCGATGTGGTCGTACATGGGATCGCAGCCACGCTAGAATCGAACCGACGCTCGGCGCAGGTTCTAGTCCGAATATTCAAGTTGACTCCATTCTGCGTCAGTATCCCGATGCTGACGAGAGACTGATGTCTGTTCGAGACACTGAATACTTCCTCGGTCTCTGCCGAGAGCCCGGGAGGAAGCCAGTTCCTTTCATTCCAGTCTTGGATGAGAACTTTGAGACTTATTTCAAGAAAGACTCGCTGTGGCAGTCAGAGGACATCGAAGCCGTCGTGGGCAAGGACGTTGGGAGGACTTGCATCCTTCACGGTCCGGTTGCAGCACAATTTTCCACGGTTGCCGACGAGCCAGTTGCGAGCATCCTGGATACTATAAACAACGGCTTAATCAACGCGTTTGAGCAAGAAATATCCTCTTGCCGGTCATCTAGTGCCTCAGCAGTTCAGGATACCGGCGATTCCATCCGACAAGGTCGTTCCGATGCCGTCCCTGATTTTATCGTGGTGACGCAGGAGCCGGATCGAAAAGTCTACCAGATTCCGTCTCACATGGCCGACCTGTCGCTCAACGACGCTCATTGGTTTGCCACGCTCTCGGGGGGTGAGGATTCCTGGTTGCATTCCATTCTCGCGCCAGATGTACTCGTGCGAGAAGGAGGTCAAGTCGAGATGAATCCACTGAGGCGGCTTCTCGCTCCCCGTGCTGGTCTTGCCGTACGCATTCGATATGTCGATGATTCTCCGACCGCTCTTCGAGCTGATGATCTTGTATCCGGTCACTTCCTTAACCTCAGCCACGATAGCAATTCGGACAATGGGGTCTTGCTGGATGTATTTAGCCATCATCCAGTTTCCTCCAGAACTATTCCGCTGCGGTTGAAGTATGGGCCTCAACCGTGCGCGGGATTCGCCCCTGTCATGAGAAGCTTGGTGGGTCGGAACCAGAGGATCAAAGAATTCTATAAACGCACTTGGCTCGGCAAGGGAGCTCTAGATCTCAACATCGACATGAGTCTTGACGAGCTTCTTGGTGCCACTTTCTCCGGTAGCAAGACTGTCATTTCCGCAAAGACCATTCGGCGCTTCTCCAGAGCAGTCGGAAATGCGGCAAAGCCTTTCAACGTCTCCGCGCCAATCATGGAAGCCCCGTTGGATCTGGCTTTTGTAATGGGATGGGACTCGGTGGTCAAGCCTCTGTTTCTAACCCTGTTCGATGTCGACATGTTGAAGCTTGTTCATCTGTCCAACTCCTTTCGCTTGGTAGGAGGCGAGCTCCGAGAAGGAGATGAGGTGGACAGCGTCTCACAAGTCACGTCAATTACCAACCAAGGCTCGGGGAAGATGGTAGAGGTTACATGCTCCGTTCGCAAGAACGGAATTGCCGCTATTGAGATCATTACCCGCTTTCTCTTCCGAGGATCATATACCGACGACGAGAATACCTTCCAACGCACTACCGAGACACCGATCAGTTTGAGCATCCCGAGTCTCGAAGCGCTCACTGTGTTGCGGACAAGGAAATGGCTTCGGTTGGACGGCATGGAAGACTCCGACCTCGTGGGCAAAACTCTGGAGGTTTGCCTCGAAACGACGTCTCGAACGCAGAAGTCTCGTGCGCTCTCGAACATAAAAGTGACAGGCGCGGTCTATCTGAAGCGACCCGAACTTGAGCCTCTGCAGGTCGGCACTGTCAGCTATGAGTCGTCGAACATGACGGGGAATCCCGTGCTCGGCTACTTAGAGAGGCACGGGACCCCGCTCAACCAAAAAGTCAACTTGGAGCATCCAATTTCTTTGAATGGAGACGGAACACTACTTTCATCTCCGGAATCAAACAAAGAATACGCAGTCATTTCAGGCGACTCCAATCCCATCCATGTGGAGGACGCGTTTGCTCGGCTCGCCGAGCTTCCTGGTACAGTCACTCATGGCATGTACGTGAGCGCTGCAGCTAGAGCCGTGGTCGACAGCTTGTGCGGGTCTCCAAGCTCTATGCACTCATATCAGGTATCATTTGTGGGTATGGTCCTGCCTCAGGACGAGTTAATCGTTCGAGTCGAGCACATCGCCATGCTGCAGGGGCGAAAGGTACTGAAAGTCGAAGCAAAGAAGAAGCAAGGCGGTGAGACGGTTCTCCTCGGCGAGGCAGTGGTCGAGCAGCCTCTTTCTGCATATGTATTCACGGGTCAGGGCTCACAGTACGCGGGCATGGGGATGGATCTTTATGCCAATAGCCCGGTGGCAGCCGATGTCTGGGACCGCGCAGACAAGTACTTCCTTGATAACTTTGGTTTGTTCTCCCTGGAAACCCCTGCCGACCTCGTACGCTAATTAAATCCACCAATAGGGTTCAAAATAACCGACATCGTCAAGAGCAATCCCAAAGAATTAACCATCTTCTTCGGCGGCCGCCGAGGAAGGGAGATACGGAGCAATTACAAGGCGATGATGTTTCGAACCACAGCAGCAGATGGCACGGTGACCACACAGAAGGTGTTTCAGGATATTGACAACACTACGCCCTTCTATGTCTTCCGCAACCCAGCTGGACTTCTCCACTCGACACACTTCACTCAGCCAGCCATAACACTGATGAGCATAGCCCGCTATCGCGACATGCGAGAGAAGGGCATCATTCAAGAGGGAAGCTCGTTTGCCGGTCACTCGCTTGGCGAGTACTCGGCTCTCGCGACTCTGGGTCAGCTGATGTCTGTGGAAGAGCTTATGAAGGTTGTCTTCTTCCGCGGGCTTACAATGCGCCTCGTTGTTGATTACGACTCGGCGGGCAGATCGGAGTACTCTATGTGCGCCCTCAATCCTTCCAAGGTCGGCAAGGGCTTTGGTGCTCCCGACCTGCAGTCAGTGGTGGCGGCGATCTCTAGAGAGTCAGGCTGGCTACTGGAGATCGTTAACTTCAACATCGAAGGTCTGCAGTACGTGTGTGCCGGATCCCTACGCGCGCTCCACTGTCTCTCGCATGTTCTGGAGGCGATGGGTTCACAGAGTGGCCATTATTCCTCCTCCGACGATAGGTATACGGCGATGATTCCTCAATTCGTTTCTGCATCCGCCGGACTAGAGCTGCATGCCATCGAATTACCCAAGACTGTTTCGTCAACGCCCCTCAGAGGCATCGATGTGCCCTTCCACTCGTCGTTGCTCCGGTCTGGCGTAGATGCCTACCGAGATTTTCTCAAGGACAATCTACAGAAGCCTTCCATCCAGCCCGATCTACTCATAGGGAAATGGATACCCAACGTGACTGGAGATCCATTTGGTATCTCCAAGAACGATTTCGTCGCTGCTTACAAGGTGACACAATCTCCGGTGCTGAAGAAGATCCTGGATACCTGGGTCCAGGATAACGATGCCCCATGAGCAACACTTGTTTGATTAGAGCTTGCCGGTATCCCTTAGCCTGTGTCTGCGATACAATCTACAGTATATCCCTATCTATTCTTGCCACGCTGCGGAGGATCCAAGCGTGAGATCAAGCTTGCAACAGCTACACTTCGTGTCGAGATCACCTCGCCCTTTTCTAGACCTCTGTTTTCCATAGACAACCTATTCGCTCATATAGAACTCAATTTGATGGAGTTTCCATGGCTTTCTCGGCCACCTCTCCCTTGCTCCATAGTCGTGCAGGAACTAATCAACAATATCATACCTACACAGTAGGCGATCGAAACAGCCAGCCAGGATGGTAGCCCACTATCTCAGAGGCGTCGTTGTTGACTGTATTAGTTTAGCTCTCATAGAAGGTGACAGAGGACCACTGCAGGTTTACTTGTATAGCATATTCTTTCATATGTGCTGCATTACGGTATGCCGCGTATGGGGACATGGCTGGAATGGTAGGGTGCAATGACGACTCTTACGCGGTGGGCTGCGACTACGAGCTGGCGAGTGATTTCTTGTTCAGCAATCGAGAACTTGGTTACGCACGGCTGGTTGCTCAAGGTTTCAAGGCACTGGGTGGCCAGCCGCGTGACAATCCAAAAACACATTACACACTGACTGAGGCTGTGGTATTTAGTCTATCGTCAGGCTTGTCACGACGCGATGGTAGCTGGTTGTGGGGCCAGGGACTTCCCAAGGGCAAAAATGGCAGAGATATATCTACAGCTTGTCGTTAAGGGGTTAGGCACCCTGGATGTGGCTGGCTGCCTATTGGGACACTCAGGTTCTTACGAATACAGCTAGTGAGAGATCGGTTTGCTTCTATAAATGCGTGTAAGAATCGGAATTAAATATTTATTAAATAGCACTTTGCGAGAAAGCCTATTATAGTTGACTTAGGTCATGTTAATTTGGTACTTAAGAACCGGGATATACCTTTAAATAGACTTGTCGTCGATAGGGTTATTAAGAATATAAGGGCGTTGGGTTTAAGATTAAGCGTATCTCACCACTTTCCACGTACTACACCCCTACCCCTTACTTTATACTGAAGCCTTTATCTAAACAACTACGAATATCCTGATATTTATCTCTACCTTTTTCACTAGATATATATTTAATTATAAATTAGTTTGCCAGGGATCAATCCAAATCTTCAACCACCACTTGCTCGGCGCGTATACACCGCGCTGGCTCAGCTACACCCCTTCACTCCACTGTGCAATCCCTGTCTCATATACAGCAGTCCGCAGTGAATTCTTCGATTAGTCCTGTAAGCGATGAGATGCAGCCCTCATTCTTCACTCCTTGGCTTTTCTCTTTCTCTAATCTTAAATTTAACCGACTTCATAGCCAAATATTACTAGCTGTCGGTAGGGATGTATAAGATTCTTAGTGGTTGTGCGCCAAGAAGTAAGCAACCTAAATTGAAAGAAAAATAACCGTACACTAGGGTGTAGCCGAGACGGGTATGCAAGTGACTCCCGTTATCCCGCTTTAATTCTGACGGGTCGAGTTTTGGGACGCCACGTGATCTACTCGGGACTGATACGAACAGTCGTAAGGAATACAGTGCATTTGTGCAACAACAAAAAAAAAAAAAAAAAAAAGTTGGTCTGTGCTACTTTGTTTCCCAGCCCCGAGAATTCGCAGCCATCAGTTTAAGCCGACCCTTAAACCTCTCGTTGTCCTTCGAGGTAATGGGAGGGAATTGACCCAAAGTCCACCACACCTGAGCCCTCCTCCTGACGGCCCCTAGCCTTCGTCCCACTCCGTGCGAGCGTCACTCACCAGGACCGCCCGAGACTGGGTAAGAAATTGCATCGTAAGCCACACCTCCCTCTTGTGAGCTGTCAAGCCGTCGACGTCATCGCCAGGAAGAACGTCAGTTACGTAGCCAAGGGGCTTTGTTGGCGAGATATTCAATGATCAAAAGACTTCCGCCCAAAATACACCGTTTACATCCAGTGGCGGTATTCTATATCAATTGAGATGCCAGTAGAAAAAAAAACATACAACACCGGGTATTCGCTGGTCGTCACCGACCCAACTACTAATCCGGCTCTCATTGGCTTATCTAGGGGAGAGCGGACGGGATC
>FTAS01000081.1_pt1 | contig 15055 bp, 14 predicted proteins | sample 1639141 | NCBI WGS metagenome assembly FTAS01 (sample SAMEA3914812, study PRJEB12502) | metagenome | biome: forest; material: soil | place: Canada | collected 2011-07-07 | depth 0.1 m | reverse complement strand
GCAGCGCAGGGGGAGCCGGCTCTGCGATGGCCTCTGGCGCCGCGACTGCCGGCGGGAGAAGCTCCCCGCCCGGGGAGTCGGTCATGGTACACGGTGTTTTCCCCCAGGACACGATTCGGGCGAGAAATAGGATCGGCCAAACTTGGCTACGTTTTCGCGCAGCCGCAGAGGAGATCCTGGATGTTGCGTGACACAGAGTGGGCGAACCCCTGTCGCACTTCAATTGCCAGGTCGCAATGTGACGAGCGAGGTTCAAGGTTAAGTCGTCCCAGCGAACAGAGTGGGATCGCGACCAACGCCCTGAAAGGCAATTTGAGCCACGGCACTTCTTTCTTCTCGACAGTCTCGAACCTTAGGAATCGCGACCGTGTTGCTAGTTCGTGGTCAGAGGCGCTGAAGACAGTTGAAGTTGACGTGCTCGGGTCGGTCTCGACGAATCTTGCCGACATTGCACGTGGCTGGTCTAACCCAGCTCGGCCGAAATGTTCATTCAAGGAGTTGAGGGGCGAGCCCCGCCGATATTTCGCTCTCTCTCACGGGGGCAGCAAGCGGGGGTCCGCTCGTTCTTTCCGCCAGGTGGTTTGGATTGGCTGTACCAGGGAGACCCTTGAAATGGTCACTTTATAACTTTGCCCTCTTTGTTCTAGATGAAAATTAGTTCCACACATGGATTCAACCCTAACCCTGATAATCGAGGTAATTGGCTACCCCCGAGTCCCCAACGGGGGCCGGACGATTTTCCCATCGAAGCACCTTGTGGGCCGGACCTGAATCTTCAGCGTTCCGCGACGCTTTTGCCAGGAGCGATGTGGGGCTAGAAACAATCGAGGGCGTTATGATTAACGGCGTCAGGGCTAGAAACAAGTATAAAGTATCTGTAAGTATATACAGATGTTAAGAATTTAAGCTTCAAGATGCTACCTACTACCTTACCTTAAATAACTAAAAGAGTGTGTACCAGCTTGGGTAAGGTACTCAGTCTCTAATACGGCGAGTCCAGAAGCCTATCACCAGAGCATGGTACAGTACCCGTCCCTTATCTTGGTAGGGACTGTACGTAGGCTAAGATATGGTACTTTAGGTACGTCTCTGACAGCATCACCCCGAGCTCTGGGCTCACGTACACATGCCGCATCAGACATCCATAGGCACGATAAGGCCGATGCACGTACGGTGTCGTGGGATGTATGTGCACAAAAGCCACTGGATGACAAGTCAGTTCCTCGCTCCCAGATTGCTCTCCCGATCATCTGCGACGCATCGCAGCACGGGCCCAATGAGTATAACCTTGCCGAGTGGTTTATAATTAGGCGCAACTAGGATGCAGCGCTGAAGTACAGTAATAGAGGTCCTATAGGCTTTATCGCTGGCCCTCGCACTCGTCACTATGGGGGCTCATACCCAGGAAGATCCCACGGACAGCGTAAGGGTTTGAGAAGGCAGCGCCTGGGCGCTGATCAAGGCAGATCCTACAGATTGTTGCTGGTGCGTGCGTGGGCCCTGGCCAGAGGCGGATATTGTAGAGCAGAGCCGGCGGAGTAGAAGAGACACTACTACTCCGTACTTCCGATGCAGTTATTGGCTTATTGACCTTCTCTCTCGTTGACCCGCCACTATCCCGGTCACACCTATGGCGTTGATCATCGCCAGACGGCAGGACACAAAGGCAACGCGGGTTCGACATGTATGAATCGCTCTGTAAGCTTTCCTATCGGCAGCCGTTTACTTGCCGAGCGTGAAAGGTGAGTTTCTAGAAACTCACTCTTTTTTTTGTGCCTGATATCCGGTCCATTGTTACCACACAGCGGCCTGGCTATCGAGCAGCGTCGCATTCTACAGCAGAGAGACGCATCAAAGTTTGAGGCCTACGGCCAATTGCAAGCATACATCGCCTTGATCGCCTATCAAGCCCCTCCCCATGCACGTAGGGGCAGGCAAAATCCGAACCACGCTCGCCACGGCATTTGCACTCGGTCATACCGAATGTTTGGGCCGTGCTTCTCTCATTTGATAGCATCCTTCGTTCGTATTTACTCGAAGGCAGAGAGATTTCCGGGGATGTGGGATGACATTGGTTCCGCACGGGCACCGGTCTCCTTCTAGGGTATGATCCGCGCCGCTGGGAAACGCACATCAATCGGGCTATTCAGGCAGCATGTCATCGCCAAAGAAAATAAGATAACGAGGCTCGTCTCCCAACTTCAAAGCGAGTTATCTCCATCGTCTCGAAAAGTTGTCATTTCTGGAAAAGGAGAGCAGCCAGAGTAGTGCAGCATTATACCTCTGGGATTTTTAGACCATTTTCCCCCCTTTGGCAATCTGTGTTCATGACTCGCATTGGAGCTCTGTAAGCCAATCCCGCAATGCTCAAATGTGGGATAAATGATCGCCTGGGGTTGCGTGAGATGATGTCTCAGGGTCTGTGACGTTAAAACAGCGAGAAGCACGCAATACTTCACGTAGCATTCTACCATCCTTCGGCAGCAGCAACAGCGGCAGCGCCGAATGTAAATAAAATGGTTTCTCCGTCCCGTACCCAGAACCGTCATGAGTCTCGCGGGAGAGTATTTTGCACCTCTTTTGTGAACGCTTGCCAGCACAGGAGAGCCAGCCTGCAAACGAGGAGGACGAGTAATCCTACAGGATAGCGAGGACGGCCAGCCGAGGCACGCGACCAATCTTTTTGTGCAAAACAAAGACGTACATCTATACACGTACATATATTCCTAACTTACGTCATGGCGTGGTCCACGGTAGGAAACAATGTGAAGACGTGGCTGGGAGGCAGGAAGAAGAACGAAGCACCGGTAACACTGACCGGAGGAGACGATGCTTTGGGATCGCCCAACGCACCATACTCGCCCGGGAAGTCGGAGGCGCAAGACAACCTGTTCGACGGAGCAGACAGTGCAGAGCAACCCTTGCAACCGGGACAGTTGTCGCTGGAGGAATCGGCCCACGGTGGTCTCGGGCGACATCTGGGAGTCGTGTCCACGACCCTGCTCATGTGAGTGAATATACCTACTCAGAGGCGCCGTTCCGGAGGACCGCCTCGTGTTTGAGTTGACTGACAATTTGACGGCAGTGTCGGGCGAATTATCGGCACTGGTATATTCTCAACACCATCATCTATCACACAAGGTGTTGGGAGTGTTGGCGCGGCGTTGATGTTGTGGGTGCTGGGCTTCGTACTGGCATTCTGCGGACTCTTTGTGTGGCTTGAGTTTGGCTGCATGTACCCTCGAAGCGGTGGAGAGAAGGTCTACCTCGAAGCGGTCTACCGTCGACCCAGATTCCTAGCCACGGTGGTGTTCGCTGTGCAAGCTATCGTGCTAGGCTTCACTGGTAAGCAGGGGCGCTCCTCTGGCAGCTAAGAGCGGACACAACTAGAGACGCATCTGGACTTTCGCGCTGACTATTTCCTTAGCATCTGGATGCATTGTGTTTGCTTCCAATATCGTGGTCGCTTCTGGTCGTGTAGCCACCGAATGGGAGGAGAGAGGCATTGCCATTGCCGTGATCGTGTTTGTGACGCTGGTCCACACGTTCACCCCAAAGGCTGGTGTTGTCCTGATGAACGTGCTTTCTTCGATCAAGGTCATCATTCTCCTCTTCATTGTGGTTACCGGCTGGGTCGTCCTAGGCGGAGGTATCAAGTCCGTGCCAGACCCTCACTCAAGCTTCCGGAACGCATTTGCCGGGAGCGTCCAGGCCGGAAATCCATACGCGACGGCCCTGTTCAAGGTGCTCAACTCTTACGCCGGGTATGAGGCTGATTCCGCAGCTCCTCTCTCCCCTCCCTTGCCGCTCTCGAAGCTAACCAAGAGCCCAGGTGGTCTAATGCCGCGTACGTCCTCAACGAGGTGAAGCGACCTGTGCACACCCTCAAGATTGCGGGGCCTCTGGGCCTCGGCATCTGTGGTGTACTCTACCTTCTCGCAAACGTATCATACTTCGCAGCGGCAACGCCGAAAGAGATCGCCAACAGCGGAGTCACTGTCGCATCATACTTCTTTGGCAAGGTGTTTGGTGACACCGCCAAACGTGTGCTGAGGTAGGCGGAATGCAGCAGATCTGCATGAGAAGGCTATCAGCTAACGTTGGGCAGTGTATTCGTCGCACTCTCCGCTCTCGGAAACGTCTTGACTATCACTTTCGCCCAGTCGCGTGTCAACCAGGAGCTGGCAAAGGAAGGGGTAATCCCGGGACAGAGATTCTGGGCATCTACCTGGCCGGCCGGATCTCCGTCTGCTGGTCTGCTGCTTCATTTTATCCCATCCTTCATCGTCATCGTGGCGATACCCTTTGGTGACGCGTTCAATTTCATCGTGGACGTCGAGGGCTATCCATCCAGCGTGATAGCGTTGTTCGTGGTGGTCGGACTCTTCATCCTACGATGGCAACAGCCCAACGCCCCGCGGCCATTCAAGGTCTGGTACATCGTAGCCATCTTCTTCATGGCCGGCCAGGTCTTCCTTCTTATCGCACCGTTCCTTTATCCACCAGGAGGCAAAGGAGATACCAACCTGCCGTACTGGCTGTATCCGATTATTGGCATTGGGGCTTTGTTCCTTGGCGTTGGATACTGGTTCGTTTGGCGGCATGTATTGCCCTGGATTGGCGGGTACGAGCTCCAGCAAAACAAAGTGGAGCTTGCCGATGGGACTGTCGTTACCACATTCCAAAAGATCAAGAAGCAGTGACCGACATACCTGTACAGTATTTTAGCGGGGTGATATGGAGGAGGGGTTCTGCCAGAGTCGGTAAAAGCACAACGCCCAATTATTGGTTGGTCTCTGATAAGCAAGAAGTGTGGAGGGGGTCGAGCTTTGTGCTTACTTGCTCTCGTAGTCTCAACGCCGTCACTCCCTAAGCGATACTTTTAAGATGTCGGATATATATGAGGTATACAAGGACCCATGTACCTATTGCAAACCTAAAAGAGCGAATTACAAACTCATCAATCTCCATGTCTCTACCTGGTCTTTACCATGTTGAATGGATTGCTCTCTTGCTCGAATTTCTCGTCGCAAATGGTTTGACAGCCTTCTCGAAACTGGTGGCGGCTCCAGGCGTATTCCCCGGTCTTACATGTGTGGATTTCCTTTCAGGTCACCGAACCAGGGCCCAAGAAAGACTCATCCAGTTGCTCATGACAAGCTCGCGGTCATACCGCACACGTGCGCACCTTACTCCGTTGCACACCGATTTCACGCGACAAGCTGCAGCCTCGGATTGTTTCTTTTCTGATTTCTGAGGCTATACTTTATCATTGACCTTGGGTTGTCAACCTCTCTTGCTAGATAAGCTGGATACCCAATCAGTTCCGCACATGCCAGCTCAGCCACCCAATTTCCTGCCACACCTAGATCGAGTTTGCTTGTCTGCCTCGCCTGGCTGCATATGGTCACGCACCTCCCTCAACTTAGTATAACTTTGAAGCTCAGCTAGAGAGATTGTGGAAATGCGATTGGCTACTCTCGCAGCCGGGAGGCCGATGAACATGCAGCGCTACCCTCGCTACACTGCTCAGATATCAGCTAGCTCACGACCGCGCGAAGGCTGACCAACCTTGGTTCTATTCAAAAGGTGCCTGGATCCCGATACCTCTCGTTCGCCCCAACAATCCTAAATTCCCATTTACCTGGCATCATGTTCTTGACGGACATTACTACAGTCTCCGCGACGAGTGTCACAAGGCCGCCCACGCCTTTTCCGAACGCCAAAGCTTTCGTTGGCCAAAGACTTTGTTTGCGATAGCCCTGATGGTTGGGTCGCGTGTTGCTCGCTCCGAGGCTAGCGGCTGCGATATCAAGCCCCTGATATTGCCCATAACAGTGAGGTTTTTTATCTGCTCCGGTGTCGCTTTGGCATGCTAATGAGTATCTACTAGAACGTTACCTTCCCTGATGGGATCGCGGAGAATCGAGGCATCCGCCTCGTCCTCGGAAATCAAATTCAAGGCTTGCGCATGTCTACGACGCTGAACAACACCCGAGTTCGGAACGTTCTGGACTGTCCCTCATCGTCCAACAACTCTGGCTTGATCGGCTGCGAGGGAGCGTCCGGTAGCGTATACAGCACCACGGCCGGATCTTTCCAGGAGGTTTACAACCTGAAAGACTGGAATGTTACGTCAGTATATTCATTACCGTTTAGACACCTCTTTTCGGCGGACCTTTAGTTCCATCTACGAGATTGGTCGCTGACCAGATGAAGCGTTGTTGATCCCCGGCCTTCAGACGGAACTACGGTGCTCCAAGGGTACGACATCGGAAACTTCACCGATGGCCCTGCGGTCATCACAGATTTCCCTTTTGAAGTCTGGGCAAACCATGACGCCTTGAACAAGAGCGCGCTGGCTCTTGGTCCCAAGTCTTCCGTCCTGGAGCGCCTTGTTGACAACCACCTGGCCCCCAGCGCTGCATTCAGCATTGATTACGGCTCGCGTTCCGAGCTCTATCCTCGCGATGGCCAAGCTGTATTCGGCGGCGTGAATGACGCGCGGTACGACAGCAAGACAAAGACGACCTTCCCAATGTGGGGGTACGCAGCCCCGGTGAACTGCCCGCTGCAGGTCCTCCTCGAGGATGTCATACTGACCAACGCCAACGGGAACCACTCGTTGTTTGACGACCCGGGCTCCACCGTCACTGCATGTGTAGACACCATCCAAAATGCGTTCACGTGGACGCCTGACATGTTTGCAACGTGGCAGAACCTGACGAACTGGGTTGCTAGCGACTCGAACGGCGTATATGATCAACAGACATACCCGATGGATCGAGAACCGTTGATAGGCACTCTGACGATCAAGCTGGCCAACGGCCACACTACGGTGATCCCCCACTACGAACTCCTCACCCAAGAACGTGGCACGGATCCTCAAGGGAAATACGCCGTTATCAACAGTTCGCGCATTATGGCCGCCGTCCAGGCGGGCGAATCCGATTTGGGTGACAACATTCCCATCCTAGGCGGCGTTTATCTGTCTCAGAACTACCTCCACGTGGACTACGACGCGGGGGAATTCTGGCTCAGTCCCCAGGTTGGAAACGGAACGTTCCCAGACCGGATCACGAGCAGTTGCGTATCCAACAACTCGACAGACAGCGGGTCGGGAACCAACTCTGGCGCGGGGGGCGGCTCGAAGATTGGGCTAGCAGCCGGTCTTCCCGTTGCGTTTGTCGTTGTTGCTCTCGGCCTCGTCGCATACTTTATGTGGCGAAGGAATCAGAATCACAAGCGTAATGCCGCGCAAACCGACACTCTAGAGACAGCGATTCGCAAGCAGGATGTGAGTGCTGACAACGATGTCTCCGCTCTCGACCGGCCGCCATCCGAGTTGGTAGGTGACTCGCCAATCCCGCGCCGTCCCTCCGAGGTTGCGGGAAAACAACTCCCGGCCCACAAAGAAGATGTCTTCGTCTTTTATCCCGTAGTACCCTCGAAAATTTCTCCTCATAATAAGATTGGATAACGAATGCGCCAAAGTTAATTAATCGGTTGCAGGATAGCGAGAGATCCATAGCTGATCTCTACTCATTTTGAATCTTTCTCCTTGGGGTAAAATAAACACAACTAGCAGTTCTAGCTACGGCGGATTCTACTCTTCCTGTTCAAATTTTCTTTAGTTAAAGCCCAGTACGTTATCCAGGTATTTGCGCGCTATTAGAGAGTAGTGGTATGTAGTTGAGAACAGATTTTATTTGCGATAGTATCCAGCCCTTTAATGTCCTGTCCGCTGGACTCGTAGCTCTCAACAGCCGCTACTTGGCCGAGGTTGATTGTATTTAGATGCCCTCGGAGGGTAAAAACCAATGAGAAAAGCTTTGTTCCATGATTTTTGCTTGGGCATGAGGCCCACGTGGCAGGAAACCCTTCCGCGATGCCATGCATGTAGGGAATATTCCTTTTGCATTTAAGACACAAGAACTGCCAACAGGCTCTACAAACATTCTGTTGCCACTGGAATCCCGGCAATGCATGCCGCCGTTGTCGGACTAGCTGTGCTTCTTTCGATCTCAATCCATGACCGGTGAGAGTGCGACGCATGCCAGCAGAGTGCGAGGTATATCTCGACTGGCATTATGCACTCATACTGGTGGTAAGATTCCATAGTATGTATTAGATTGATTGAAGTGTTGAACTATCTGTACCATCTGAGGCAGCTGAAGCCACGATATAGACGTCCTGGAGCTACGGTTGCCAGGATCCAGGAGCTGGCCAGAGGGGTGGCACGACGTAGAAGGTGGCAATATCCAACAACTCGGTTCTCACACATGTGTTCTGGGCAATGGCATTTGCTGCCCCCAACTTCCACATACCGTATCACACCTACAGCTGGCTGGATCGATATATATGTTTCGTCAAGGTATCTCTCTCTCCGGAACCATGACAGCACATCCTTCCAGCCCCTGAGCCTCTTAGAAGCGCCACAAGATGTCTCCAGCTGTTTGCAACAACATGCTAGAGAAGAGTTCTCTCATCTCCTCATGTGACGCCTCCCTAATGGTAAAGACCCACCAGATGAATAGACCATTTCATGTTATTCCTCTCTACTTGTCTTTCATGCTGGCCATGACTTGGGCCGCAGACAAGTGGCCCTTTTCATGTCATCTGAGAACTTTGTTCCTCTTCACGAGGAGTGACTTCAAGACCGACATCTTCCCACAGAGCGTCTTCGCCATTGCGGCCACTTTGACAGGACCGGCACTTACCGAAGTCGAATCGGCGCCATCTATTCCGCAGCTTGCTTACAGGTTGCCCTCGGCGTTGCTATGGGTCCGGACTAACTTGCTTAACGAGGCGGAGCTCACGTGCTTTGGTTGCGGTGCGCTCAGGGTACTCTCCGAGGCGGAACTCAAGTCCACCGCCTACATCTGGATGCTTGTGACCGTCGCCATCATCACCACGACGGTGCATGCTCAAGACTTTCCAGACGTCGAGGATGACAGAGAGGTTGGCCGGCAGGCGGTGCCGCTGCTCTACGGAGAATGGCCGGCCCGTGCATCGCTGACCATCGGGGCCAGGTCCTGGTCCATCGCTTCGCTTATTTTCTGGGGGGCTACGGTGGCGGGCTGGATTTGGACCTGTGGGGATTGGCGGTGCCATCAGCCTCACTACGCTGCTCAAGCGAACTCAATCTGCAGACGCTGTGGTATGGAAGCTATGGTGTCTGTGGATGGCAGTCATATACGTCACGCCTGTTTTCGCCGGATTGTGAAGATGAGCTATGATTCCGCTCCAGTAAAAAAAGGTGTCCGCCATTAGAGATGGACCGTGTCCCCATAGAGCCTATTCGGGTCAAACATCTGTCTGACTTTGTCAGTTCTGGGTGACTCGAGACTAGCAAGCATAGTAACAAGATGCTGAAGCGCTGGCGCTTGGATTCAAGTATAATCCATTGCATGTGGTTAATTTAAACCAGAAACCGAAGCTTACTCTGGGTATCTTACTTTCTGAATTCAAGAGCAGCCCGGAATAGAAAGTTGCCAGCCGTCTTGGCCCGGGCCAGGCCGTGGGTAGTTGAGAGGTACTATAGTTATTTTTAGTACAGCTGTTGAGTTGCTACAGCTCGGGCAGTGATCGAGGCCTTTCCTCCGAAGGGTTGCATGTAGTATTAGGTCTGCTTAGGAAGCGGCTCCTGGTACGTAACCAGGGATCTTGGTGGTGCCGGGAAACCTGGCCGATTTCTTCTAAATTTTTCTAATATTTCTTCAGGTAAATCTCCTCCAGGTAGTTGTACTCCTAAATCTGCTTTCGAAGGAGAATTTCGTTTAACTGCGTACTTCTCATGTTCATCTAGTAGCTTTTTGGATTTGGGCGCCATCTTTAATATTGTCTTGGATCTTTTGAAACTTGTGTTGTTGGATTATTTCCTAGAAAGAGGAGTGTCTTTGTTTTAATTATTTTGGAAAGAGAAGGGATAATTAATTATGAGTAATGATAAAGTTGATGTATAAAAAAAAAAGCTGATAATGTTTTTAAAATCTTTCCTTGAAAGTATTTTAAAATTTCGTCACAATCTTTTCGCTAAGATCTATCTACCGTCTTTCACCATGTCTTAAAATCTCTTCCTCAAAATCTCTTCCCTAAAACCTCTTCCTCACAATCTCTTCCTCAGAAGAGGTAAGTAGCTTCCCCTTCCTAGAAATCTTACTCAACTTCGTCCTTATTCCTATTTAGAAGTTAATTCCCCATCACCCCTCTTTACATCTTCTGATAGCTAATAACTCCAATCACATCAGCCAGACCGATTATCATCGATTTTCCGCTCAATCCAATATCGCAGATGAAATGGCGACCCAGAGTCGTATCTGGAAAAAGTCAGATCATCTGCGGATGCCCGCTGGCTGGCGTAAAGTTGAGCCGGCTCGACGTGACTTCTGGATCGGTCCTGCTTCCCGGACTAGTTACGAAGACCCCCGAGATAATACTAGATTGGATCACCCATGGGAAATGCATCTGGGTCCAACTGGCGAAGCCTTTTTTTACGACAAAAATAACGACGTTGTCACCTGGGTAGACCCGCGATTTGGTGATCCCTCGCTCACCGTTGCTGAACTAGCAGATCGGCACGGGAAAGACCCGGATTGGCACAGACTCGTCGAGAAACTACGAGCACGCCCCTCGAACTCGCGGGCGCAGGAACTATGGAAAAAGCTACTCCATAGAGAGCCACGCAACAGTGGCATACGGTACCCGGTCTCGGGATTGGCGCCGCACGTCGTACCCCAGGGTGCCACCTCTGGTCAGCCTCAGGGTCTGTCCCAGTCCCAGGTGAGCGCGTGGCGTTTCCTCTATCTATATCCTCTGATCATGAGCTCTATTCGTTTCTATCCGTATCTTTTACTCGGGCACTTTTCTCAGTCCAGTCCAACTAACGCGTTATCAATTAAAGGTGGCTATCACTGTCCGCGATCGCGTCATACAGATCGAGCATCAACATCGGCCCAGAAGTCCGGCAGAAGGGCTCAGTCGCTTAGCAAATGATGCTACACATTCTGACCGATTGCAATTGGCACACCTTGCGGACAATATGACACGGCTGTCAATGACGCCACCGCCGGATCTGACTGTCATCAACGCCTTCAACCGTGCATTGGACATGGTCCAGGCCGATAACTTCCGCAACGGTTGGCCAGATCGAATTCGCCCGACAGTCTACACAGCAATTTTCAACATGAAGCGGATACTGCCTGAACTAGGACAACTCAATTCCGGTGCCGCCAACACCAATGCTCTCAATGATAGTCTCAAGCGAACCTGGGAGACAATGAGAAACTTAGAAGGTGCTTGTCACGAGCGACTGCGTATCGTCGATAACAATAACAATATCCTTCCTTTGGCTCGAACTGTTCGCCAGGCACTGCATCTGATCGAAGAAGCCAGATCTGGCCTTGGCCGCATTCTTGGTATTGACCAAGATGGCCGCCCGGTTGCGAAGGTATCTCCTCGTCGCGAACCACATGGAGGCGGCCCACCGCACTCGCGACATCCAAGCACCCAGGATTCACCTACCCGACCCGAGAGCAAACTGCCATCTCGACGGGCCAGCGGCGTGCCTTCTGGTCATGGAAGCAGCGGACCGCCATCTCGACGGGCCAGCGGCGTGCCTTCTGATCATGGAAGCAGCGGACCGCCATCTCGACGGGCCAGCGGCGTGCCGTCTGGTCATGGAACTAGCGGACCGCCGTCTCGACGGGCCAGCGGCGTGCCTTCCGGTCTGGGTGGTGGGCCGTCGGGTAATGATGATGCCATTTGGCATGACCCCCCTTCACAAGCCCCTATAGAGCACACGGCAGACTCGGTTAGAATGACCTTCAAGGAAATCTAGCAGATTTCCGACCGTCTGAAAAACCTGGGGGCCCCGCTTGAGTGTAGATACCTCATCAATATCGCCCGAGAATTCCAGATTGCGCTAGGAGAAGGTCAGGTCAATATCGAACAGGATGGGCCACAGTTGGACAACGTCGCGGACCACCTGGAAGCCGCATTGAACGCATGTCATCGACTATTGCCCGAGACGGATGAAGAGTCGGAGCTTCCGCGTGGCTTTCTTGAGCAAGCTATCCAGCTTTATTCCCGTGGCCGGAAAGAGCTGGCTGCTTTCAGAACTGGTTCGTCCCACAGCATCATGTCGCCTGGACGCACGGAAATCATCCCACCCCGGCCGCTACCAGAACCAGATACCCCACGTCAGTCCTCGGGCTTGCAGGTTGCCCGACCTATCCGGCCGGAACTCGTTTCAGGCAACCGACGCATGACAACTAGCGGGATCCCCGGGCGCTCCGACAGCCCGTTCATTCCTCAGTCGGCTTCGGGGGGCATCCATGCCCATTACGTACCAGCCGCCTGTGATCTGTCGAGAACCTCGATCGACCGCCTGAGAGGCCGTGGGGACGTGAGTAGACCAGAGCGGATCCGCGACATAGCGAGCTTGGAAGCGAGACGAGAGCAGCTACAAGCGGCCTGGCTTGAGCAGGAAGGACTTGCAATGTCTTAGGAGGACAATCAAGCAAACCAAGACCTGTACAAAGAACACTCAAGCAAGGCCCGCCAATTTAAACGTGCCTGGGAGACCGCTCTACGAGATCTTCGCATCTATCACTTCTGGGATAATGCATCTCCCCCATTCCAGAACGGCAACCAACAGGAACCACCCGACGTATGGGCCGCCCAAGCTGCCGAGGACATCCACCCTGATCATCTCGCCCGTGCAAAAACGAAGAGAGGCCATGCGCCGTTAGCTACCCTGGTCAATGGCGAGAAGTGCTGGGTGTACATCTCCACAGCAGCGGAGGACGATTGGGTCGTTGCCCAAGCGCTACGATCCCACGAGCTCGTTCAGGGGTTTGTCCCGGTGGGCTCCATCACACTTGGCGTACCAAAGGCGTCCAATCTTCCCATCGAGACGCAGGAACTAACAGGACCTACCCTGAACGTCCCGCCCGTACCTAGGCCTGCAAAATTGACCGTACTTGCCAGCACGGTATACGGGCTGTGGGACAGGATTTCACAAGAGAGGGTGCGGATATCGATTGCGACAGGACTAAGCGCCGACCATCCAGATACTCTAATCGGAAACGCATCGAATATCGGCCAGTTCCCCGGCATCTTTCTCAAATACCTGCTGCCAGAAGCTAGGTCCATCATGGACACTGGCAACTTTGATCCGCTGGAGTTTTGCAGCGACTCTCGCAACCTACTACAGCCGGGAAGTCGATTCCCAAAAGCGCCCGGTGTATACCTTCGCATATATCGGAATATGCGAGGCTTCAACTATGCAATCTTTGAACAGAAGCCGAAGCCTTCAACTGGCTTGTACGGTGGCAAGGTTCAGACCTCCTGGTCCAGCAGGGCTTCATGGTACAGGGAGGACGAGAAAAAAGCTAACAGCCCACACTTCAGAATGGCGAGAACATGCGCAAAGGGCGACATTTTTTGGATCCCCATCCTCCTTATCACTGATATTCATGATCCAAATATCGCGAGAGCAGGTGGGTTTGCCAAGGCCCTTTGCGCAGCCGAGCTCACTGTTGTCTGTTTGTTCCGATCGTGGCTGCCTCTATTCGCTAAACCGTTAGGCGCTGGGTTGGTTGGTGCTTTTGGGGCAGATTTCGTATCTTCTCACACATTCGAGACACTTATCACGGAAGTGAGCGCCACGACTCGCTGGAATCCACGTCCGATATACGGGCTCAACTGGCAGACACCCGGCACGACTATATTCGATGTAAAGTCCGAGGCCGTTCAGAGGATGGTATATTTCAGCTGGAAGGACATGAAAACTGGGTTGACCATCTTCCGAATCCGCCGCCCTCTTCATTACAACACCAACCGTTGGTTCGTCGAGCTAATAGACGTTGTACGCCTCCATGTCCAGCCACAGGTAGCACAAGAGGCCGGTCTCAAACACGGCCAGATGCTAAACATCGTGTTTGAGCTCGACGAGAGCGGGAAAGACCATGACTCGATGTGGATACGACTTCCTCGGTATGGACCGAATCCGGTGTTTGACATTCTACGGGGCTTTGCCATCAGGATCGAGTGGGTAGACGATGCTGGAGTCTGGAAAGGATCGTGGCTCTACAAAACACACCTCATCCCTAAACGCCCAAAAACAGCGCCCTATTCGGATTCGTATCGGCTCGCTATATCCATCCTCACACGTCTACAGCAGATAAGCTACACAGGCCTACCAGAGGGTATGGAAAACATGGATCCGTTCCGAGTTGCGGTTATGCGCATGGAATACGACCACCTTCAACAGCGGAGCTCAGTCCGGCGTGTCGAAGCCGTGACACGCCCATGGCCAGCAGATCGTACTATGCAGGACAACTTCTTGCTCCTCGACCGCCACATCAGGGCTCATAACCTCCAGAATCGGATCACATTGGGGGCCAACTTTCTTCCTATGAAATATCGCACGAGGCAATGCGTCCTCCTGCCATATGGTTCAAAGGCTGCTAGCATGCGTACCGCCGACAACATGCAGTGCGTCGGTGCATGCGTCGAGCTGCACCGACCCTGCGTCTGGTATTCTGGTACCCAGACAGACTTTGAAACGCTGATGTTCCAGGATGAAGCTTTTCGGCCTTTAGGCATACTGCCGTTTATCATCAGGCGGATGACTGGTAGTAGCCTGATTCATACCCTACCAAATCTGCCCTTCGACCCAACTTTGGATCAGGACAATTTGGACGAGCAGCAGGAGTCGGACACTGCTTAGTGCTACGACAAGACCAGTTCGTTTCCCTTTGGATTATATAATCCATGGAATCTGTCCTCGTTCGTCCGGTTCCATTACCATATCTGTCCGACGTTCAACGTGGCTGGTCCGCCCAATTTTCATGAACGTCTTTATCCCGGTAAGCTCTGCCAACGTTATCAACGAGCCAGCTTTCCACGTACGGATCTTTCTTCGCAGAAGTTGCGTACATTCCTTCCCAGTATCAGTCACACCCCACATTTTCCTTTCGGCGCGTTTGTCCGATCTCGCATACTATCGATCATCCGCGCGAGGTTCAGCATGAAGACCAGGCAAGGCCCT
>FTAS01000098.1_pt1 | contig 15547 bp, 8 predicted proteins | sample 1639141 | NCBI WGS metagenome assembly FTAS01 (sample SAMEA3914812, study PRJEB12502) | metagenome | biome: forest; material: soil | place: Canada | collected 2011-07-07 | depth 0.1 m | reverse complement strand
CCAAGCTCAACACGGTCCAGCCCCAGCAGCAAAAGACCTTCTTCGACAACGTGCTGCCGCAGCTCGCCGAGCCCGTCTTCACCGCGGACCTGCGCAAGGGCACCGCCGGCGCGTACGAGTTCGGCCGCATCGACGCCTCCAAGTTCACCGGCGAGATGGCCTGGATCCCCGTCAACACCGCCCAGGGCTTCTGGCAGTTCAGCACGTCCGGGTTCGCCGTCGGCTCCGGCTCCCTCACCAAGCTGGCCACCGGCCAGGCCATCGCCGACACCGGCACCACCCTCATGATCGTCTCCAACGACGTAGCCCAGGGCTACTACGCCCAGGTCCAGGGCGCCCAGAACGACGCCCAGGCCGGCGGCTTCACCGTCCCCTGCGACGCCACCCTGCCCGATCTCCTGGTCGACGTGGGCGGCGTCTACACGGCCCGCGTCAAGGGCGAGGACATCAACTTCAGCCCCGTCTCCGGCAACAGTACGTATCCTTTTTTTTTGTCACCAAGTATTCATTCTCGTGTGCTATATTTTCCTCTTTACTAACGCTCTCTCCCCCATCAGCTTGCTTCGGCGGCGTCCAAGCCACGACCTCGGACCTCCAGATCTGGGGCGACATCTTCTTCAAGTCCCAGTTCATTGCCTTCAACGGCGGCAACAACACGCTCGGCATGGCCCAGCACGTCTAGAACTGTGCTACTTGCGCCGTGTTCCTTTGCCTCCTTTCCCTTGAATGTCTTGAGACAGGATCTTGTTCTTTGTGGTCACCCCCAAACCTCGGAGCGATAGTTTCTGTTGGGAAGAAGGGATTCATTCCCCTTTTCTGCTTCACATCCTTTTCCAATGGCCCGTACATCTGGCGAGCAAAAACTGTACATATGAGGGCCCGAATATAGAAACATTTTTATATGCCTGACCTATATGGGATCTGGTGTAGATATGGTAGTGAAAAATAAACTACATATTTTTTATCCAAAAAAAAAAAGTCCCCATAGATAGGAATGAGCCTTGTTGGTTGCTGTATCCTGGGGCGCGCATCAGTGCTGTGCCAACTGACGCAGCAAGTTTTGAAAGAGTGCCGGTGGTCCGCGAAGTGGATCTCTGTGGTGTAACACGCCTGCGCCGTTTGAGACGCCGTCTATGGGGTCCCCTTACTCGGCGACCTCGGACGAAGAGCGGCCGCACCACAATTGTTTATGCAGGGGGTTTTGGTCTTACGTGGCCATGGGCAAGCAAGTACAAGCGGCGGCGGATACAATCTCTGCATTCGGTAGCCTCCTCGCGTCGTCCAGTACGAGGATGTTTTCCACACAAGCTGCCCTGTGTCAGAGAGGGAGCTGAGGCGGGATTCCGCGTCGCTCGGCATTTCTTTGGACCTTTGTTTTGGGGTATAGGGTAGGACCGTAAAAGTAGCATAAACAAGAGCTTTCGTAGACGGGACGAGCAAGATCTTGATGCACAACGGCCGGTGCGTTGCAGCTTCGTGGTCTGTCTGTTGTGGCGGAAAAGGGCATCTGGTACTGTACTCCGATCGGCTCCGCGTCTAGCGAGGTGCATCGGCCGCCAGAACGTTACAGATGGCCGGGCAAATCTTCCAGCCTTTCTTGCATTTGTACCTAGGTTGAACCCATAGTGACAATAGCCCCTTGCAAGAAACCATTGCAGTCACAGTTCGCCATTCGGTGGGACGAACATCGAACCATAATGGCGCGAGTTTTGCAGCGTTACCATGACGCCGGTCGCCAAGACACGATTGCGTGCGAAGTAGACAATCAAAATTGGATTGAGCTCTCGCAGACTTTCGAGTCACAGCCGACGTACCATTTCCTAGCTTCATTCGAGAATTTTCTCACGGCGGCAAGGACGCTGGGGGCGTGGAAGCGGGTGTCGAAGGCGTCGGAGCCAAGCTCAAAGAGCTCGAGGTGGACGTGGAGACGGGAGAGCCGGCCTGGTATGCACGGTGGCAGTTTGCCTTTGGGAACTCCAAGAGTTTCAGCATGTGTGGTATGTCGCTGTGGTACCTCTCGAGGTAGATGCACATGGCGCGGCCTTCGAGGGATGCTCGCTTCCACCACCACCAGTGATGGTGTTGGCTGACCTTGGCATGATACCAGGCCAACAGCAACATGGCCCGCGGCTCTTTTTGTTCCAGCAAGGATCTGTAGTTGGCCGACATCTGGCCGAGAAAGGTCATGAACCTGATCAGATTGGCCTGGGTGGGACTGATGGGCATGAGGCGGCCGACGACGGACAACAGAGCGTAGTAATCGTTGTTCTCTCTGTTGGAGCCCTCTGTGATGCCGCAGATCTCGAGAAATTCCGGCGGGAGATTAGCAAAGGCCTCCTCGTCCGTGGGTTTCGTCATGACGTCGTCGATAGGCACGTATGTGAGAGCCCGTAGCGCGCTGTCCGGTCGGGAGAGGTCGGCAACCCGCCAGACTTCCTTCTTCCCTTCGCTCATCTTGAGCCAGTCCAGGTCGGACGGAGACGGTTCCTTCAGCGGCCACACCTCCTCGGGTATACGCCCATCCACCTGAGCGAGGGACGTACAGCCTAGAAGGGCGGCCGTGACCCATATGGCATCTTTCTCCGAGGAAGTCAGGGAGTTGCTGGACAGCTTGCTGTTGAATTCTTGTACACCTCGGCACCAATGGAACAGTTCCGCCGTGCTCTGCTTGGCATCGACCGAGTGGGATCGCTCATGCATCAGGGTGAAGGTCAAGGCGATGTGCATGAGGAAGGAGTGCTATTCGAGGGGGAAGGGACTAGGTGTTAGCAAAAAATGGGGGCCGCAGGTGATAGGCTGGACTTAACATACGCGAAAGGCGAGCTTCAGGCCTTCGTGTTGGAGAAGGTTGCGGGTTCTTTCGGTTCCGATCGTCAGGGATGTCCTCTCGTGGAACTTGTTCAGCAGCACGAGGTCGTAGTTGCTCAGTTGCCAAGCCCTATCCTTCACCGCTTGGCGCTGCAGAGAGTCGTTCAGCAAGGTTAGGAAGGTCTTGCTCATAGAGATTGGGTCGACGTTGAGCTGCGGAGCATTCACGACGAAGGCCCCCTCGCTGACGGGCTGCAGATCGTGGGAGATGCGATCATATGTGCAGGACACTCCGTACGAGGTGCACCGTTTGCAGCTTGGTTTACCCTCGTCGCACTGGATATCGGGCGAGAGACTGGTTCAGCAGGCGCCCCTATCACACATAACCAACCCACAGGGGTCGATAAGTAGGGCAAGCAAGTAGCACCAACCTTGACACGCCGCAGCTTGCAGTTGCCACATCCTCCGCGGCTCTTAGTGTGAGCCTTGCGCTTCCTCGTGGAGCTCGTTTCCGGGCTGCCGCTCCCTTTGGGTCCTCCCATTTCGATCTCTTCCCCGAGTAGGGAGTAGAGCAGACAGAGAAGCTAATCGTTTACGTCCCTCGGCGATCAACTTGTGTCGTCACGTGCGGGGATAGACGCTGCAGCTAGACAATGATACACAGGGCCGGTGATCGGAAAGAGAGGGCATGACTTGAATGCCCTACACGACTTGAAGGCCGTACCTACAACTGCATGTAGGGATGGAGAAAAAAAGCAAGCCCACGCGCGCGCGGGGGTACGGTAAGCAAGGCCTGTCTATCTCGCCGACTACCTTGAGAGTTACGGCGCAGAGTACAGTCGCTGTCGTCCGGGATAAGGAAATAGGCAGAGAACCGAGGAGGGAGGCCAGGCGTGTCCGGCGATAAGCAACCCGAGCAATGCGTGCCAGACGAAGGGAATCGCAAAGTTCTACCTTGGGCGCGGCTCTGGGTTTGGTGTACGCACAGGATGACTGGTTGGTGTCCGAGCCAACTCTGGTCGCCGAGACGGATTCCGAGCCAAGATTGGCCCGTGGGAGCGGAACAAAATGTCTCGTGCGCATGAAACCGAGCTTGGTTCGGCTCTCAAAAGGCGTCATTTCCTCTTTTGCTTCATTGGACTGTTCCACTCGGCGCTAAACCCTATTTCGTATTCCCAATCTTGCCAAGAACACCGCTAACCACGATTCGTTCCCAGCATTCTAGACCATCAAGTCGGCCCCGGACATTGACTACTTTTCTCCGCACTGTATGACGAGAACAAGTATTCTCGGTGATAGGAATACTTAACGATTTTTTTTATTTCAGGAATCTTTTGTGGCATATTTAGCTTCGCGGTTGAAGTAAAGGAAATTTTCCTTTATGTCCGGCACTGAACGGAGATAGATAGATTCATGGCGAGTTTGATGTTGAGCGATATTGAGCGATGTTGAGCTGCTACCTGTTCCAACAAGATGATGCCGTGATATATTTAAGACCAAACCAGACTTTCATCATGGCTCCCGGAGGTATATCTTATGTACTACTACCTAGAATACAAACAACGATCACTTACCCTCTCAGAATTCGATAACATCTTCTCGCTACACTCGCCATGGCTGTGACAGACATCCCCGCCGAGATGAAGGCACTCATTTGTGACGAAGTCGGCCAGCCACTCCAGCTGAGAGTCGTGCCAACGCCCGAGGCCATACCCGGCAGCTGCGTTGTCCATGTTCTGGCGGTCGTGGCCGATCCTCATACGCCGCGGATCCTGAGTGGCAAGGCAGGCTTCACGTTCCCCAAGAACTTCTGCCCGGCCAGCAAGGCCATCGGGCGCGTCGCCGCCACGGGCATCGACACCACGAGCCTCGAGGTCGGGCAGCTCGTCATGCTGGAGCCGTTCGTGAGAGCGCGCGACGATCCGAACGTGCAGATCCTCTGGGGCGTCTTTGACGGACCGTCACCGGCCAGCAAGAAGTTCATGGCTGACAACTGGACCATGGCCGCCTTCGCCGAGTACGTGCGCGCTCCGCTGGAGAATTGCTACGCACTGAACGAAAAGATCCTGTGCGGCGATCCCACGGCCGGTGGGCTCGGGTATAGCCCTTACGACCTGCTCCAGCTGCACCATCATCTTGTCGCCTTCGGTGGTCTCAGGGCTATCGATTTGAAAGTCGGCGAGACGGTCATTGTGGCGCCGGCGACGGGAGTGTACAGCGGCGCTGCCGTGCAGGTAGCCGTGGCTATGGGCGCCAAGGTGATCGCGATGAGCCGGAACATCGAGGCGCTGCGGAAGCTACAGAACACATTCCCCAAGGGACGCGTGAACATCGTCCAATCCACGGGCGACGTCGAGAAAGACTCCGCCGCCCTGAAAGAATGGGGCCCTATCGATGCCTACATTGACGTCTCGCCTGCGCAAGTCAAAAGCTCGACACATGTGCGATCGTGTTTCCTAGCACTTCGCCAGTATGCCCGCGTGGCATTGATGGGGTCATCTCAGATGATCTCGCGATGCCGTATGCGCTGGCTGTCTGGAATAACCTTACGATCAAGGGCCAGTACATGTACGAGAGGGAGGATGTCAGGCTGCTAATCAGGATGGCGGAGTCCGGGGCGTTGAAACTGGGCAAGGACGGTGGGAATGAGATTGTAGGCACGTTTAAGCTCGAGGAAATTGAGGAGGCTTTCGAGGTTGCGGGCAAGAATGCGGGAGCGGGCAAGCTTTGCTTGGTTACTCCTTGACGGCCTAGCAACATCATTGAATCTGCTGAGCCAACACTCTGTAGATAGCCTATTTCGCGCCTGAACGCTTTGCTTGGAGGCATATCCCTTCTGAGCTCATACAGGTGTATATACAATCTCGAAAATCGCAATATGACCGTAGGCGGTACTCGTGTAATAGACCACCGTGTACTCTATCGTCAAGCGTCAACTGACAAAACTGCATAGGTGACAAACTTCCATCTTGTGATCTGCTTCGAAAATCACTTCCTTGCACGACCGGCCCAACGGCATAGCGGCTGGGCGGCTATAGGGATCCGAACGGACGGTCACCCTCTCGTGGCTAATTGCCAATAAATATCTCGAATATATAGCCCGCGGAGTAGCCTGCTGTAGTTGATCCACCTTCAGAACTAGCATCAACGCGGCACGGAAAGGCCGATTCGGAAGAACGTCCGAATTGAAAGAGTTGGCCACATACGGTCATACGATGAAATGTTCTCTCGAGGGGACGACGGGGGGAGCGAGGCAGCTCACGATTCTCATCTTCAGGGACCAAGCAAGAAATCTCACCGGCAGGAGGTGAATGCTTGGGAGCTAGCAGAGACGACTACTCGGATCGATTTGATAACTATCTGGTAGCAGCCGTGGCTCGCAATGCGTAAATTCATTTTCTTTCCTTTGCTAGTGTATGCGAGTAGCGTAGCATCCCAGCAGGCCGCCGATATCATCCCGGTGGTGGGCGTCAAGACTGGCATCGATCCCATAACAAGAGAACCTCCTCCGAGGCTCAATATCAACGACCTTCAGAAGTCAGGCCCGGCCTGGTAAGTCAGAGAGGATGGAGCTAGTGCTGACCGTCTCAGTTAAGCTAATCATGCTATCTGCCCTAGGGACCTATATATCTTGGGATTGGTCTCATTTCAAAACGTTTCTGAATACGACGAAAAGTCCTATTTCCGGGTATCGGGCAAGCAGCTTTGTTTCCTAGCCCACTATCATTCACAATCTTAGCTAACAAAATAAAGGCATACATGGGCGGCCATATATACCTTATAATGGCGTTCTGAAAGCGGACGACGCACCGCCGGATACGGGCTACTGTATTCATGATGAGACCATATTTTCAACGTGGCACAGACCATATGTCACTCTGTTCGAAGTAAGAATGGCTCCTGTCAGCGCTTGTGTAGCCAAGCAGCTTCCTAACAAGCACAGCAACTGTTGACGGAGCATATACAAGCGATCGCGGAAGCATACACAGGAGACCAAGCACTAGCATACAGGAACGCAGCTGAGTCCTGGAGACAGCCCTACTGGGACTGGGCAGTCGATAAAGTGCTTCCAGATGCACTGATGGTCGGCAACATGACTGTGAACGGACCGAAGGGGATCGTTACAGTTCCGAACCCTCTCTTAACATACAGATTCCAGCAATTCCCTCTGAATACGACTCTGTTCCCGCCAGAATCTGACTTTGACCTAGCGAAATATCCCATGAGCGTGAGGTGCCCAGACGTAAGTCACTCGTCACATTTGATATCATCTGCACTTGTTTGGAGTAATTATTGACTCACGATACGGGGACCCAAAGCCACAGACCAACCAAAGCAACGACGGTCTGGCAAGCAGCTATGTCGGTACTGTCGACTTGGCTGCGCAACTGGTGAGTAACTCGGTTATGCTCCTGGTTCTGATTCCCGAGTCTTTATATTAAAACCGAATCATAGTACAATGTGTACACGCGCACGACAAACTTCGAGGGAATGAGCAGCACCGCCTGGTCCGGCGCATCGTTTGAAAACCAGCACAACGAGATCCACGTCGCCGTAGGGGGGATCCATCCGGTCGGTCACCTCGCCGATTTTCCCTACTCCGGCTTCGATCCCGTCTTCATGCTGCACCACTGCGCCATCGATCGGCACATCGCGCTCTGGCAGGCGATTCACTACAATGTCTCCATGTTCCGGACGACCTACGTGTCGGAAGTCGGGGCGTACGCAACGTCGCCGGGCACCAACATCTCGGCGGACAGCCCGCTGAAACCATTCCACGCCGATGGCACCGGGAGATTCCACACAAGCAATTCCGTACGGGATGTGCGGGCGCTGGGCTATACGTATCCGGAGCTCGTGGGACAGCACGGCTTGACTCCGGAGCAGTTGAGAAAGCAGGTTTCCTCAGCCATAACAACTCTGTACGGGCCGGGTCTCAACGCTATCACCAAGCGTTCCCTAGGCACCGCTTCAAAGGAGTACTTCGCCAGTATTACGATCGATAAGGCCGAGGTCGAACTACCCGCGATTGTCAACTTGTTCGTCGGGCAGCAGCTCGCCGGCCGACTCATTCTCCCGCGGGTGCCAAACCAAAGCATAGTCCACGAGGAGATCCCACTAGAGAACGCGCTCTCGGGCAATAGTCTCGAGGGGAGAGGCGCGGAAATTGTGATTCCGTATCTCGAGAAGCTCTTCCATTGGGAGATCAAAAAGGTCAGTGGCGAGACCGACACGACAACCTACCTTAAATATAGCCTCTGGCCCAGATTTCTAACAGAAAAAAAAGTTTGACGGAACCGGGTTGTCGCTGCTCTCGGTTCCCAGCTTACAAGTGACAGTCGTGGATGCCGATGTCAGCTTTCCACTTGATTCGGAACTGCCTGTATATGGGACCCCTACCGAATGGCCCAGCGTTACAAAGCATGAACAAAAAATATAGCATGAGGGTTCGACTTCAATGATGGATAGTTATTGGTTATTGCTTCCCCCTATTCTTGATCCATTTCCGAGTTCTGGGCTCTTCAATACACGTGGCGGCTAGAGAGGTGCATCGTCATTAGACATCAGGAAAAAGGGAATCACAAAACTGAGGCGGTTCTGTACATATTACTCAATATAGATCCATACAGATAGTTAGAGTCCAGTCGTTAGCTCTAATCGACCCAACCAGTGCCAACCCAGCTTGAAGCTTGTAGGGAATGGAACACACTGTGCTCGCATTGTCGTATATTTTTCTGGGTTAGTCAGTGGTCCATCTTTCGTGGGTCGCACAGATCGTTGGAAGACATAATTTGTTGCTTAAACAGGCATCTGATCTGGCTGGGCGAACCCAGTCAGCGGCGGGGTTGGGATGATGACCTGCATCGTCTATCTGCCTCGTCGAATGCTTCTAGTGAGGTACCAATGATACCTAATTTGGCGCGAGTTCCAGCTAACGATAGCTCCACGTGGGTTCTCGTGGCTTCCTGTGGCTTCTCTAGTGCAGATTGCGACCAACGGCGGGGTTCGAATCTCAAGTCGAGCTCCGATTCGATCCCTCGGGGTGGTCCGGAGTACAGTGGCTATGTTCTGGCGCTGCGCCTCTGCGAAAGCTCCCTCCCGTGTGGACGATCCAACCCCGCCCATTTGGCTGTTGGCTGTCAGAGACGAAGGAACCCAGACAGCGCGGCCAGTCAGTCGCCCACCAACCCGCCCCCGCCGCGTCAACTTGCGCAGCCTCCTTAAACTATCACCTCGGAGGAAAGGTGGCAGAGCACGAGAGAGCTGTGCCTGAGCCGGTTCCCACGAGTATATTAAGTTTATTTTCTGCTCTGATCTTAGCTTCTTGAACCTCTCCTCACTTTTCTTCCTCCTCCAACTCGTCAACGACGAACTTGCGCACAGCAAAGCAGCCCGATCCAATCGCAAAGCGCAGCCAAAACCCCCTCTTTCGCAACCTACCTCTCTCTCTTTTCCCACAACCGACCACTCGTCGCATTCGTGAGAAATCATGTCCGCTCAGGGCTATTACAATTCTGCGTCGCAGTCCCAGCAGAATCAGGGATACCAGCAGCCGCAGCAGCCTCAGTACTCGCAGCCCCAGTATTCGCAACCTCAATATTCCCCCGCTCCCCCGAGCCAGAGCCCCTACAACCAGCCTACATACCTGGCGCCTTCGGATCAGAACCAGGGGCCGTACCCCCCTCGGCCATCCTCGGCGCACTCTGATTACTCGCAGCCCAACTACGCCTCCCCGCCTCCCTACCCGCGGCCAACGTCCGCGCAAGAATACAATAGGGGCGATGGCCAGCCGGGCCAGCCGGGCCAGCCGGGCGCCGAGGGCCCAGAAGGCGAGAGGGGCTTCCTGTCGACCGTCGCGGGCGGCGCGGGCGGTGCCTTCCTGGGCAGCAAGCTCGGCAATCACTCCATGATGGGCAAGATCCTCGGCGGCGTGGCGGGCGCGGTGGCCGCCAACGCCATCGAGCACAAGTTCCAGGGGAAGCAGAACCACAACCAGCAGCAGGGCGGTGGCTTCTTCGGCGGCGGCAACCACCACCAGCAGCAGCAGCAAGGCGGCTACTACGGCGGCGCCCCCCCGTACGGGCAGCCTGTGTACTACAACCAGGGATACGGAGCGCCGCCGCCGCAGCAGCAGTACAACGACGGTCACCATCACCACCACCACCACCACGGCCACCACCATCATCACGACTAAAGTCCGACCTCGTCGATTTTACATATCTTCTCTTGTTTCATACTAGCAAAGCAAGGAGATGGGCGTTTTCGGAGTTTTGGGGATGCGTCCTTTGGGAGGTCGGCTTGGAAGGCACTGCTTTTTCAGAGAGCCATCAGAGTAGAGATATAGCTTCACGTCGCACGCCTTTTTTTCTCTTGTGCTCGACGATGTAAATGAATCATGATTCTCCTTTGCCACTCTGCAATATCGTACTAGCATCTTTGTTTCCTATTTTCCCTAAGTGATTTAATAGCGAGCTCGTCCTTCTTTAACTGATTTGTCTCCTGGGTCACCCAAGGAACGTAGATAGACATCTCGGCAGCTCACATTTTAGGTAGACGGTACTTGTTAACGCGATCGGGGAAGTATCTCAAATACAGATGGATTGAACCGACTCTTTCTGTGTTATGCAGTGAGGCGGAGAGAAATGGAGCTCTGCGATGGTGTCTGGCGTACAGTATAGAAGTTCGTACTTGGGCTAAATGCTTCCATAGGAGGAGGATATGTGATGGTGACGAGAAGCCATATTTTGGCTTGTAACGTATAGATCGAACCTAATTCTGCACCCCACCAGACAGACACTCATGCCCCGGGAATAGGGGAGGGGGATATCGCAGAGAGAGATACGCAAAGCATCGACCACCAGGAATTAGTTCCCAGCTGAAGGAACCCAGTGTGCTATTTGGGGCTCGTTCATGACCAGTTCTGAGATACGCTGCTCACCAGCCCGGATCTGAGCTATCTATGCTCGGTCCCATAATCCCATTCAAGACCCGAGAAGGGCGAGGCACGTCGGAATGTGAGAGCAGGATGGCGAGCTGCGCTGAACAGCGTCCACGCGTACTGAAACGACTCATCAAATACGCAGTACCAGCGCATCTGGCGAGGCTTGTCGACCCTTGCGCTCTTGATGAGAGGAGGTGGTCTGTCATGCGAACCCTGAGAGAAAAACTTGGAAGTATCACCCGTACAGGGGTTTCCAATCTTTGGTATGAGTATTCGGAAACATGGTGTGAAGCACGAGACCCCCACGTTGAACAAGTCTCGTGAAGGAGGTAACTATGGTACTTGGTTAATTATAGAATAGATTCTTGCAAACAACAAAGATCCCAGACTCCCCTCGACCCAGCCACGAAATGTCTGTACTGTACAGTGAATAAATCTTATGCGTCAACTTTGGAGTGAACCGTACTCATCCAGGATTCGTAACAGCAGGGGTGGACGAGACGAAAACAGCTGTAGCTATCGGTCATAGCTCAACTGTCATTACAGCAAGATACTGCAGCATGCTGAGCCGGCGAATAGGAAAGTTTTTTCGGCTACAATCACAATTCCCATGCTTGGCCGACTTCGAGAAAATCCACGCTGCATGCTGCCGGTGGTTACGGCGCACTCTACCGGGATCGCCAGCGCCTCGACGGGCTTTGGATCGCCTGGCCCAGGCCGCAGCCGGTATCCAAAAACTACCCGAGAGCCCGGAAAACTAGGGCGGTGCGGGGTGGATCTTAGCACCGTGTGTGTAGTATAAACCACCTAACATACCTTAACCACCTAACATACCTTAATGTACCTTACCTAACATACAGTAGGTACTGTAGTACAGACGCCGCAGCTGGAGGCAACAAGACGAGTAAAAACATCTTGATAGACTCGCCTTTCCGCCTACGAGGCATCACAAATTTACCAGCAAAGGGCTAATACATCTTGACCACTTTATCCAGCATCTGTCGCTGGCGGCCTACCATGGTTTCCTACAAGCAAGTTCTCGCCTCCAACGCGCTCCTCAACGATGCGACGGCCCCGCGCGTCGCTGTCTTCGTGGGCGGCACGTCGGGCATCGGCAAGTTCACGATCAAGGCCCTGGCCGGCACGGGCGCGAGCACGCGCATCTACCTGGTCGGGCGCAAGAGCGCCGAGGAGCGCATGCGGCCGTTCATCCAGGAGCTGCGCGCGCTGAACCCGAAGGCGGACGTCGTGTGGACCGAGGCGGAGGTGTCGCTGCTCGCCGAGATCCAGCGGGTGGGCGAGCTGATCCGGAGCAGGGAGTCGCGCGTCGACCTGCTGTTCCTGACCGCGGGCTACGGGCCGTTCGGCGGGCGCCAGGAGACGGCGGAGGGCGTGGAGATCACGCAGAGCCTGGAGTACTACGGGCGGATCCTGCTGGCGATGCACCTGCTCCCGCTCCTCGCCGCCGCGGAGGCGGGCAGGGTCGTCAGCGTGCTGGCGGGGGGCATGGAGGGGACGAAGGTCGACCTGGACGACATGGACATGAAGCAGCCGGGGAATTTCGGCGGCATCAAGGCCCAGACGCAGTACGCGGTGATGAACACGATGGCGCTGGAGAAGCTGGCGGGCGAGAATCCCGGCGTGACATTTCTCCATTCATGGCCCGGCTGGGTCAAAACCGGGAACATCAACAGGGGCCATGATCCGAGCTCCATCATGGCCTGGCTCATCTCGTACGTCTTCGAGCCCATCCTCGGCCTCTTCTCGTTCAGCGACGATAGCTCCGGGCAGAGGCATCTGTTCGAGTCCACCAGCGCCGTTTTCGGTGGTCGCGGAGTTCCCTGGCAGGGCAAGCCGGGGGTGAATACGCTGGGACAGCAGGCGGACGGCCTGTTCCTCGTCAACTTCATGTGCGAATGCACGCCGAATCAGAAGGTCATGCCTGTGCTGCGGGAGAAGGCACAGCAGAAGATTTGGGACCATACGCAGACTATTTTACGGCCGTATCTGTAGGCTAAGGACCATGATGTATACCTTACCTACCGGTACATATCTATACCGTGGGTAGAGTACAGTACCTTACCTCTCTTGTAATATTAGCGGGCTCCTCAGATACCTTGATCAATCGCGGACGGGGCTGGTAATGTTAATCTATGTTCAGGCGTACATACAAGTGGCTGGTGCCATAAGTTGGCTCAAGGCCAGCAGAATGGCGGAATCAAACCGAGTCAAGTCAATGCACGGATCGCCATGAAAGCTGCCCAGTCTTGATCTTGCTTGGGAGATTCACGTGTTACCTGGATTGTTGTTACTGGCCAATATGGTTGATCGGTCGTCTGCTCTTGCACGATCTGCTACCCGAGAAAGACAAATGCGAAACAAACAGCGCTGAGAGCTAGGCTGTTATGACGCCAGCTAGAAACCATCTACCACTTCGGATGGAATATAAATAGCCATGTGTGTTGTGTGCTCGTTTCGTACGTGTGTTGTTTCTTCTCGGTATATACACCGAAGGTGAAGCATAAAGTGGGTAGACACGGGGGTGGACGGTGCCCCCCTAATGAGGCACGGCTCTCAGCCAAGGTCCCAAGGGTTTTTGTATTTGTGCAGCGCCAGGGGCTTCGCCGCTGCGTCACCCCCGGTGGCACTTGAACCAGGTCCGCGGATATGTCTGCCGAGAGGCGCAAGCTTCTACGGAGCAGGTAGGTATGCACCTCGTACTATAGGATATTCTGGATAGCAAGGGAAGCAATGTGACGGAGGTGCCAAACACATATGCAGACCATCGGCAATACAGCGTGCGAAGAGAAGGGACAGAGGAGAGTGACGTGACTACCACCTCTGGATAGCGACTGAAGAACCAATTGGCTTGCAGCTTTATATTTCGGGAATATACATTGAGATACAGAATCGAATCGAGTCCCACGCTTCTAATCTCCTGGTTGGGGCGCCGGTCTCCCGCTGTCGAGTTCGCGTATCAATCTCTGTGCGTGCAGCGAGAAACCAAGCTCGGACGTATGTACCACGGAAATAGCATCTACAGTGCAGGACAGGGGACAAGAAACAATTGGACAATTGCCCCAAGGGGTCGTAGGTGGGCGGCTCTTGGTCCATGGGAACAAGGGGAGCCCTGGTCTGGCGCCTGGGGAATGGAACCGCGGTCCACAGCCTCTCAAACATTGATGAAGCCTGGGCGGCGGCCCCCCTGGCTCGAAGTAAGGACCTGAGTCTGGCTGTTCGCCACTGTCGTTTGTCGCTGAAGAGATGCACTCCCTTGACTCCTTATTAAGGTATCTTACTCTGTAGAATAACGTTAGAGGTACACTATGTGGCTGAAATTTGTGACAGCGGCCCAGCAATGAGGCGTGGGCCTGCTGTACCAAGTAACTTTTAGTGTCACACATTGTACACACAGCGCCTACAGGTAAGGTACTGAGGTATCCCTTCCCCTGACTAAGAAGTAGGAGGCACCTGTGTTCCCCTACCATCCCCGCTTGGCACTAGTTTCTGGTCAGAGCACTCGACTCCAAAACAGCATTCTCCGTATCGTTTGTAGGTTTGAGATTACCTCGTCAAATGATTCTCCAAAGCGGAAGAAAAAAAAAAAACTTTGCTCCGTCAGTCTATTCATTTGAATGGTGAGTCGTAGATTGTATTTTTTTTTTCTTCACCCCTCTTCCTTCTCTGTAACAGCGAAAGAATACCGGTTATATGAAGAGCATTATTCCCATTATTCCAGAGGGAGATCCATTTTCGCTGGTCCCCTGTACTCTCCCCGCCGTTTTGGCTTGTGAAGAATGAGATGCGGCGAAGCGAAGCCACTGTCGACCCCTGTCCCGGGCACAAGCGAGACCCAAAGCAGGCCAAGCGCGTTCCAGCTTGCCTCGAATTTGGCCCATTCTCTGGCTCCTCAGACTGGGTCAGACTTTGCGTGTTACATCGTCGGTCGATCTGACAATGCCTTGATCTCCTTGACCTCCACTGTTAGCGATTCGCCCAGGTGGCGCATACAACGTCCTAACGGAAACAACACCTGATTTTTCTCGAGATTCGCGCAACGCGTTTTCCAGACTCCCCTCTGCCACCCTTCGACGGCGCTGCTTTCCTGTTCGTACATACTCTGTAATTAGTCTGCTGGCCAGGAGCATCGCCCCCCCATACCAAGTACAGATACGGTGCAGTAGCTTCCAGCCTTACGTACCTTAGGTACTCTGGAAAGGAACACCAGGATTCGTCAATCGATCTCTTGGACGCTTCCGCGCTTCGCCATTGGACCATCAGGTCTCGCCCGTCGCAGGCTGTGTGTCAAATCGTCACTGAGACCGTCGAACCCCCAGTGCCACCGGAACCCAGCGCTGCCCAGGGCCCGAAACCTCAACCCCAGGAACTGATTTGGCTTCATGTTTCCTCTCGATTGAATTCTCCCTCGCCATTCGTCGTAGGCTTGTCTCTGTGGTCCACTCATCAGCTCATTTTTCGACCACCTGAGGGAGCTGTTGTATTGATTCACATTGCATAACCATTTTCCCTCCTCCTCGTCCGCCTCCTCCTCCACCTCCCTCCCCCCCATGCTATAATCCCACTGCCGGGCTGGCCCACCCCCATCTTGCGTTCGTTTACGTGGTAGTCGGCTATTGTTTAATGACTTCTATTCTTCTCTTCTTCCTTTTCTCTCCTCTCCTTCCCCCCTCCTCCTCCCCGTAGTCACTGATCCCTTTCGCGTGATACCGACGTGAGCGGTTGAGAATCTAAACAGTGCTATCCTCCCCTCACCGGGCAGGTCCCACACTCTCCTTT
>FTAS01000124.1_pt1 | contig 19628 bp, 20 predicted proteins | sample 1639141 | NCBI WGS metagenome assembly FTAS01 (sample SAMEA3914812, study PRJEB12502) | metagenome | biome: forest; material: soil | place: Canada | collected 2011-07-07 | depth 0.1 m | reverse complement strand
CTTCTTCTTTGCCGGACCCGTCGCTGCTCGTGCCTCCAGGTCTCGTTGTAGCTCTTGCCGCTTGCGATCAGCACGTTCCAGCGAGGTTTCGCGTGCTTCTTGCTTGACCTCCGAGCTCTGTTGACCTGCTTTCGTCGTGGATCTTCCTCTTGTTTCCTCGGCAACAGGGGCTGGCTCTTCAACAGGAGGCGGGGATGCGGTCGGTTTTGCCCGCCCGCCGGTGCCGCCGATGCGTCCGATGTGTCCGATGGCTGGCCGCTTGGGTGCAGGAGAGGATACCGTGCTTGGACGAGGAGGCGGGGCATCATCCTCGGAATCCGATGCGGTCTCTGAACCGGTCTCTGAGTCGTCTTGGGGCGGTGCCGGGGACGGTGCTGGAGGCGGCGACGGTGAAGGCTGCCGGGGCGGTGGAGCGGATGGCTTCTTCCCGCCGATGACTCCGATCCGGGAAGGCATTTGCTTCGGCTTGGGTTCCGTCACCAGCGGCGCGCCTTGATTGTCGGAATCACCGTCATCTGTCGTCCCTTCATCCTCCTTCTGCTGCGCTGTGCTGCTGTCCTGTACCGGAGAGGCATCCCGCAACCTCCTGCTTCGACCAGGAGGGCTAGACTGGACCTGGAAGTCATCGTCGTCGCCTGGCCTGGTCACGCTCTCTTGAGCTGGGGCCGGGGTTGATCCCTGCTTCTGCTTCTCTCGATTCGCCAGAGTGACACTCTTGCCTGAACTGAGTTTCATCCACCAGTTGTCCAAATTCGCGGGCTCATCAGTGAATGTCTCGCTCATGAACGGTTCCGAGCCGAATACGTCGTCCAGCAAGTCAGGCAGGTCGCTGTCATTAACGTCCTCGGTGCTTCTGGTCTTATCCTTGAACTCGGAATGGTCAAACGGAGCCAGCCCCTTGATTCGCTGCTCGGCAAGTGACCTGCTGACCTTTCGTTTCCCGGACAGGGCCGCGAAAACGTGTTCCAGGCCAGTGCCTGAGGCCTCGAGCTTGTCCACCAGCTTGCCGATGACACTATCCTTCTCGCGCAGTGCGGCAACAAGTGCGTCGATCTCGCGTGCGCGAGTCCGGTGTGCCGCCACCAGCGGCAGCACCAACTCGGCGGCTACCGCCGAGTACGGCCGCTTCTTCAGGATCAGAGGCCATTCGAGCGGCTTCAGGTTGAGAACGCGGGGAAGGATGCAGGTGACATGTACCAACAGGGAATCGGCATCGTCTCGACTGGTAGAAAGCCCTAGGGAGGTGTTCTTGTGCTCCGTATTGCTCGGATCCAAGGCCGCCTGGACGTAATCGAGCATACGACGGATCTGGTCCGCGCCATCCGTCAGATCGATGCTGATATCGTTCTCAAGGCCGCGCGCCACTATCCGTTTCCTGTCCAGAGATTCCGTCCATATGTTGGCCAGATCAGTGACGTGTACGGTGTATGACTGAGCAGTGAAGTTGGCGGAGATGAGGAGGTTCGGAACCCCTGGCGCGGTGACCGGTAAGGGTCTCCACGAAAATTGGCCTCCCATGATGGTTATCGACGCTCAAACTTGGCGACACAACAGCGCCTGAGAGATGGCCATACGCTTTCCAGCAGACTGTCTGGTGGGGGAATTTGAGTGTAGTCCCGCCACCGGCTCGGATTATGGACGTCACTGGTAGATCAGATCTGCTGTATAGAAAGCAAATTGTTCCTTGTCGTCAACTCCGACTTGGAATCGCAGGCTCGCGTGTCACTTCTCACAGGCCGATTTTGTGACCTACGCAGATGAGTTGTTCGCTCAATCGCCTCGGCCCAGAATAGATCTCGCGCAAAAGTGACACAACCTGAGATATAAACCACAGACTTCAAATCAAGTAAATATAAAAATAAAACCCAAGTATTTTTCTCTGTTTCTCCGATATTTTGTTGCAGATGTCGATGAGTCTGGGACAAAGTCAAGGCTCCGAACCAGGTTTGGTAAGTGCACGTCAGCGCAAGATTGTAGGCACCAGCCAGTTTCTGCCTGCGCCAATGGCCCCATCAACCCTAACCCTTCTGGTGTTCAGTGACGGTAACTCGAATAAGGCACCCTCGAGGCAACTCATGCAACAGAATCGCACTTCATATAAGGCTAAGGCAGGTAGTTAAGATAGGACGTATATTGAGATCAAAATGGAGACAATTCGCTTGCTACGTTTCTTCATGACATGGATCCAAGTCGCCCACTATCCTGGGCAAACCTACCTAACCCACTGTGGCGATGCACCGTGGGGGAAGGGATGCCGTCCCAAATGCCACGGAACTAAGAGAGCGTGCACAGTAATACCTCGACGGCATTTCTGCTGTCTCTTGCTCGCATGCGCACATGCTCGCCCCTAATCCTTCTTCCCTCCCACTTCCCCAGTCCCAAATTGGGATCACGTCGGCTTCTGCCCGTGGACAACGACACTGCGTGGGGACTTGTCAGCCTGCTGGTCTTATTATTTCAGCGCTCCTGGAGTCTTCTCTCTTACATCCTCCAGTACCCATGGATGTTTCGATTTTTCAGGTCATTGCGGACGTCTACCAGGAAGACTTCGAGCTCATCTGGCTTCCAGTCGAGGGCCCGAGTGAACAGTGCCAAGCTCAGAGCCTGCAGGCCTTGCATGATGTTCTCGTGTATCCAGGCACCTAAGGTAGGGATATGAGATGAGTACCCGCAAAGTACCTGCCTACTCGAGGCGAGAAAGGGGCGGGTTCTCTCACCTAGCTCCTTGTGCTTGGCCAGCTTTGGCCACTGATTCATGGGCCATTTGTGAACCGACTCTGTGACGTTGACGAAACCTGCATCCGTCAGCTGTTTCTTGTACGAGAGGGCCGAGTCGAGACTGCTCCCGAGCTTGGTCGCCGCCTCGTTTAGCAATACGCTCCACCGGTACAGCGCCGAATCCTTGGACAGCGAGCCGTCGTCCGATACCATAGGGTAGACGGGGTCCAAGAGCTCGAGATAGCCTCCGGGCTCAAGATTGCTATGAATTATAAGCTTCTCCGTATCTGTAGAGATTAGGTTGCTTGGTGTGGTCCTGGGAGTGCCTACTCGTATGCTTGGGAAAACAGCTTGGGCCAATCCTGGATCGAGGCCGAGAGCATTCGCATGTAGATGAAGTCGAAGGGATCGTTGTAGGCCCACTCGGCCTCCAGGTCATCCACGTAGAACGTGACGTTTGGGGGGACGCTGTGTCCCATGATTAGTTCAAATATGGCCGCCCGGGAATAGCCTCAACTTGTCGACCTATGTTGAGTACGAGCCGGTCAGTACTCACAAGGAAGGCTGGATTGGACTCAGGTCGATGCCGGTCACCTCGGTTTCCGGATGTTCGTCGGCTAATGCAGCCAACGGCTGGTTAGTCCACCCTACTCGGCCTACCGCATATACGAAATCTTGTTGGTCATAGAGGACGCACCAAAGTCCATTGTCCAGATTCCGGTGCCGCACCCCGCATCAAGAACACGCCTCAGAGGCTTTTCCTGCCCTGCGGGGCAGAGATACATCCTGTTGTCCAAAGTAAGAAGGCAGCAAGCGTGTTGGAGGTCTAGATCGCAATAAGTTAACAAATACGAATCTGGGCTGCGGAGCTTGGAGCGGAGGGCGGCTACCTAGTCGTTCGTTCTCGGTCTGAAACATTGCCAGAGTTAGATCAAAGGGTTGCTGGTCTTGTACATTGTATCTCATGCGGCATGCGTACCTCGTCGTTCGGAAGAATATAAGCTGTCATGTTTTGTTAGCATCCCTCGGATATCGTCTGCTGCACGACCGCGAAGTAACTCACCCCCAGCCTTGTATGCATGGTAGGTCCGCCCATTTTCGATGCGGTACCTAAGAATACTAGATCCCAGCGATGTGCTATCGCCGCCTACCGTGGCCTTGAGTCCATGGATAGTGAGTGAGCTTCGTCTTCCGGAATGCTCCTCCTGGGTGCGCCAGGGCCGGAACTCACCACGTCAAGGGCCGAGTCATTGTCCTCGTCTTGGGCGGTCTGCGGGCAAAGCTCTGGTAAGAATCAGTGCGGGAGCGGGGTCAAGCGCACATAGCTTACGTCGGGTTCCAAGTCCTCTTCCGGAGACCGCTCGTTGGAGGCAGCGCCGGGAGGCGACGCTGCGGCTGAGGGAGTCTTGGGCGGGGATTTCGGGCTCGCAGAAGTCGCCTGTGCCTCGTCCGCCATGTTGAGTCGCCAACAGGAATCCTGCGTCACGGAGATTTGCGCTTGTTGCAATGGAACTAGACCGAGACGGTGAGAGCAGAGAAGCAGTGGTAGTGCGAGTTACCTACAGCGAGTAAGGTAGTTGGCAAGTATGAGGTGGTGCAATGACGGTCGGAGGGGTCACTAAAAAGAGCTAACAGAGCCGGGAGTGAGAGCGGGACTAAAGCCCTAAAACTGGTCAGGTTACCCTTGCCGCAACCGTCGGAGCGATCCCCAGACTCGTGTTTACGAAGACCCAGTTTCGACGAACTGATGCCAATGGAGCAGTATCAAAAGTCCACTGGGTGGGTGGATTTGTCGCTCCCATTCGCCGCGTGACAAGGCATGCTCCCCTGCTTGACAGCTCTACTTCTTCGTACATCGGGCTATCCTAACCTAGCGGAGCAGGGGCCTAATCGCGCGGTCTTGTTTCTAGAAATAAACCCGGCTTGCGACCTCCAATCGAGGCGAAAGAGATGCATCCTGGTTGGGCAGATTCGGGTCCTCTGCGCATCGGTGCTGAGTTTGGCATTTTTAATGGATGGGGCAGAAGACACTTTTGCACTCTTTGTTTGGGAGAGTTTACAGTAGCTAAGTTCCAGCGGCGATGGAGATTTCAAGTTATTCTGGCAAGTCTGGATCGCCAAGTCGGGCTAAGCTGGTGGTTCTATGGGCATTCTTGGTGTGGACAAACACGAGGCTAAAATACCTAAAATACCTAAAATACCTGGCCAAGCTGGGTCTTGAAGCATGCGGGATCGGCCGAGACAGCGGAGGTTAATGCACGAGCCAGCGGGCCCCCAGAGGGGTGCGGTGCTTCCGCAGGGGGCAGCCGCGAGCCGAAGCCTAGAAGTGTGGGCTGGCTGGTCCGGTGGTTTGCCCGGTGATGATCTCCGCAGTGGCAGAGACGACGGATCAGGCGTCGGCATGTACGGAGTAACAAGTGCAAGACTCAAGTATCTGCTGGGGTTTATGGATATCAGTCAATTAGAAAATCCAAAAGGCTGCGAAAGGGTCTCCTAGGGTCCTGTTGCCGATCTATTCCCTCGCACCCTGTCAATTGCATGTTGGTTCTCTGCGACTTCTTTTGCAAGCACTAACCTGCAACTGCACGAACTGGGAATCGTTTCTCTAGATTGAGCCGCCACGGAGTCAGCAAGGCGTTTTCCTTCCCCTCAATAGCTTGAAATGGCTGTTTTTACGTCTACCTGTTCGCTTTATCCCTGATCTGCGAATTCGACTCTCCGAGATCTCCAAGCAGCCCGTCGAAAATGCTGTGCAGCAAGTGCGAGGAGCATTTTACTTTCGCTCGTCCCGACATCGTCGAGAACTGCAAACGAAACAAGCAAAACGCAATCGACTACGCTGTCGCGCAGGGCTTCGACGAGTCCCATCTCACTACCCTGCGACGCGATCTGGCAAGGTACCAACAACAGCTGGACGCCCAGACTCAGCATGTCTTTCCGCGACCGTGGAGTACGGACCGCAATTTTGGCGACCTCTTTCCTGTCAGTGAATGCGTCGCAGTTTGGGAGCATATCCCGTACCATCGCACTTGGAAAGACTTACGGCTATCAGCCTCCCGGTCAGATTGCCAACTATGCATGACCCTCGTGGCCATGATACAGTACAGCACGAAAGGAGGCGAGATGGAGAGTACACAGCAAATCACAAGTGACTGGCTTACGGAGGGGGGCAGCGGGTTTCCATTCCGGCTCCGATTTCATATCAATCAAGACAATGCTCCAGCTATTATGTTGCATTTCCATGTCAGCATAGATAGTAGTGATCATATAGGTAAGAGCTCTCTCGCTGTGACGCCGTTTCTTACGGTGGTTCTCCTAGGCGTGTTCTTCGACTTAGATACCGTTATAGACGAAATTCCTAGAGCTACTAGAATACCACGCGGGACATCAACCGAGGATCAAACTTGCATCGAGTTCCTCTCTCAGACGCTGTCAAATTGTCTTTCCACTCATGCATCGTGCGCCCCTAGCCGGGTCAATAGTGCCTGGGTACCAAAGAGGTTACTTGACGTTGGCCTAGGCCTTCCTAACTCTGGCTCTATCGTGCTTGTCGAAGGGGATGATCTCCGGGCATCTGCCGGGGAGCATCAGGTACGATATTTGACCCTTAGCCACTTATGGGGCAGCTGTAGGCCAGCGACGCTCAGCAAAGCCAACTATGGCGACATGAAGAAAGGCGTTAAATTCGCCGAGTTCCCCCGATGCTTTCGGGACGCTATAAATGTGACCCGGAGCCTAGGTGTGCGATACCTCTGGATTGATGCATTGTGGTAATTTGGCATTCTCGTCCTTAAACAGTTATGCGTCCCATATTACTTATCTGACCATCGGTAGCATTGTGCAAGACTCGGAGCAGGATTGGATGGAGCAGGCGGCTTGCATGGACAAGGTCTACCTAGGCGGCGTCTGCAATATTGCCGCTTGTGACATCTCAGACTCCCGCGACAGCCTCTTCTCGTCCAGGGATCCTCACGTTGGTGGCGCAATCGTTCACCGGCAGATATACACAGATTACTCGGCCGTATTCACTGTTGCGCCGGACTGGCCGCGCGTGACATGGGACAACTCAAACCTGTACCGCCGAGGCTGGGTTATGCAAGAACGGTGGCTCAGTCCCCGGATCATCCATTTTTCCCAGTTTCCCATCTGGGAATGCAGGTCTGGTCTAGTCACAGAAGGCTTTCCCCTGAGCGATGGCCATCGAACCTCGGATAGCTTTTCCGGCTTCCCCGAATCGCAGAGAGAATGGTTGTTCGCTCACCAGAACAAGATGGGTATCATACAGCGGTGGTGGGAGGTGGTCGACCATTATACGCAATGCTCTCTGACCTACCCCAGCGACAAACTAGTTGCCATAGCTGGCATGGCGAGAGTCTTTTCAACTCTTACCAACGAACCTTACTATGCTGGTATATGGGGAGGAGAGCATCTCGTCCTTAGCCTACTCTGGCACCGGATGCCGATCTGCTCTTTGCCGGCTGCGATGGCAACGCAAAGTTATCGAGGTGCGCGCCTTGATAAATGCTGTCCCTGTTCTACTACTTCTGTTAACCTTATGGTAGCTCCGTCTTGGTCATGGGCGGCACTGGATGGCCACATACTAACACGAGAGTACAGTTTGCTGGTGCAGCCCCTGGCCGAATTCGTCTCTGCTCATCTTGTACCCAAAAGCGAGGATATATTTGGTCAGCTCATCAATGGGGAACTAACGCTCAGGGGCATTCTCTTCAGAATACCTAATCCTACTGAGCACAAGTACGCATTAGTGGGCTGGCTCGACTACCAACGGAGAACCAACTTTGAAATTCCGCTTTATTTTCTCCCATTAGCGGAGTTGAGACCTCTGGTTCTTCCACCTCACGCTCCTCAGCCCAGGACTTTTGGAGGACTTTTCGTCCAAGTTGCAGAGAATTTCTCTGGCAAGCGAGCGTTCCAGAGAATTGGTTGTATGCAGGTGAACCAAACGAGATATCCTCAATTGCTGGATGCAGACCAGTGGGAGAAGTTGGAGAATCTTCACTCCCCGGTGGAACAAGGGGAGCTGATAACACTTGTATAAGGTGTTGAAACTTGGAGGTATCTCATTCTAACAAATAATCGCCAAAGATCCAGTATCTACAAGCCCAAATAGATGTTATCGATGACCAACCAAGTTGCTGTAGGTTCGGGGAGGAGGAGTTCGCTCGTAGGAGCCGGCATAACTTGCTGGAACTTGAACTTCAGAAAGCTCTGGAATGGTCGTAGACAGGCGCTACAGCACCTATTTTCACAAAAGTTTAGCTTCCTGCTGGATAGGATGATAGGCTGTATCTCAAGCTGTAAATAGTTACCTCGGGTTAATAATAAACCAGCGATCGGCGGGTTTGCGGCATCATGGAAAGGCAGGTACAGTATCTCAGATGCCCGATTTGTAATGCAGGGGGGATAAGGTTATCACTGGGTCTCGCCATCGCGGATGTGATGGCGTGCGAGTCCGCCATGTCTCAAATGGCCCCGCGCACCAATCCAATGACACCATCTGGGCGCAAGGGCTCGTCTGACACCCGAGGGAGGCACAGGAGCGCCTCGAATTCCTGCGCCATGAGGCGTGCTCGCGCCGGAGGATTAATCACCTGGGTAATCGACGCCCATCGCACGTAGGGAACCCATCTGCGCAACGACACCCGGGTGTGATGGCGATCGATGCGACCAGTCTTTCTCTGGCGGGAATCCTCTCTTCAACACTACTCCAAGTCGCGTTGGAGCCATACCAAGTCTAATACGCAGCACCAAGATCCTCCGTCGCGATCAAGATGACTGGCGGCGACAGCACAGAGACCTCGCCGCTGCTTCAGCCCAGCTCGCCGAGTTCCCTGGACACCCGCCTACCTACCCTTCGCAAGTCTCTTGATTCAGTTTCGGAACGTTCATCCAGTCTCGAGAATGGCGAGATCCTGCAACTTTCTCCTGAAGAACTGCGGATCGTGGACGAGGATGTGGTTCCCGAGACGTCCACGCTGGGCCGGGACCTGAGCTGGCAGAGCGCCTACATCCTCGTCATCTCGCGCGTGATCGGGAGCGGCATCTTCGCGACCCCAGGATCCATCATCCAGTCGGTAGGCAGTGTCGGCCTCTCTCTCCTTCTCTGGGTCGTGGGCGCCGTCGTTGCGGGCTTTGGTCTCTCGATATCGCTAGAATACGGCTGCATGCTTCCTCGATCGGGCGGCGAGAAAGTCTATCTCGAGTACACGTATCGTCACCCCCGCTTCCTGGCGTCTACGTACATCGCAGTCATGGTGGTCTGCCTTGGATTCACCGCTAGCAACTGCGTCGTCTTCAGCCAGTACGTTCTCTTTGCGCTCGGCGTGCAGGAACCAAGCGAGTACCTGAGGAAGGGGCTAGCTGTTGGGGTCTTGACCTCGATCACCATCGTTCACGGCTGCTTTCGGAAGACGGGAATACGCATCCAGAACTTCCTTGGGTGGATCAAGGTTGGCCTGATCGTGTTCATGATCCTCTCCGGCTTATACGTCGTTGTGGTTCGGCCGCGAGAGTCCAGTCCCGAGTCGGTACGATCGCCTCAGCCATTTTCCAGCTGGGAGGGCCTTTGGGAAGGCTCGGAATGGAGCTGGGGAGTGATCTCCACTTCCCTTTTCAAGGTGTTCTACTCCTTTGCCGGCCTGGAGAATGCCAACAACGTGCTCAACGAGGTCAAGGACCCGGTTCGCACGCTCAGATCGGTATCATTGACGGCACTCACGACCGCGTGCGTCATGTATCTCCTCATCAACATCGCTTACTTCCTCGTCGTACCCATCGACGCCATCAAATCGAGCGGCGAGCTGGTAGCGGCGCTGTTCTTCCGCGGCGTCTTTGGAGAGTATGTTGGTGGCAAAATTCTCCCGCTTGCTGTGGCCCTATCTGCTTTCGGGAATGTTATGGTGGTGACCTTCGCAATGGTATGCCTCCTGCCTCCTGCCTTTTGCTCTCATTGCCTTTTATGTACTTCATACCTGCGCTTCGTACTAACACCATCCAAGTCTCGAGTCAAGCACGAGATCGCGCGGCAAGGATTTCTTCCTTTCTCGAGGATACTGGCCACGACTAAACCGTTTGGCTCCCCTCTCGGGGCCTTACTGGTTCATTATATCCCATCCTTTCTTGTGATCACACTGCCTCCTTCGCGAGAGATCTACTCGTTTATTCTAGAGGTCGAGGGATATCCCGGCCAGATCACTGCTATCGCAATCGCATCGGGGCTCATCTGGCTTCGAATTACTCGTCCGGATCTCAAGCGGCCGTTTCGAGCTTGGCTTCCCGCTGTATTTCTTCGAATCACGCTGAGCCTGGCTCTTCTGGCTGCACCATTCTTCCCGCCGAAGAATCGACCGGAGACGGGCATGTTTTACGCTACGTACGCGATTGTCGGCATCAGCATGTAAGTTTCCTTCGGGCCCCTTCCGCAGCAGCATGACAAAGGCTAACGAAACGGTCCTTTGAAGCGTTGTATTTGCTATTCTGTACTGGTATATCTGGACGGTTTTCTTGCCACGGCGCCAGGGATACACTATAGAGGAGAAGACGGAAGTTTTAGACGACGGAACCTCCATCACTAAGCTCGTCTATGTTCCCAACTAGAGTTATTAGATATCAGCGTCACTACAGACGAAGGTTTATGGCGCGAGATGATCGTGCTTACATGTGTAATCTAGGAGCCGGGAGGGGTCGGCCCAACCATTGGAAATATAGAGTAAGGTATTATTGTATGTCAACCTCGGCAGATCCCCGCAGACGGTGTTTTTCGTGGCATTGCGAGTCCACGGCGTTCGTTGGCACAGTCTTCGGTTGGGCTTGTGAAACCACGCAACATGTAGACGTCGACTAATTTCTAAGCACCATAGTAGATGGATTAGCGGTTGCACTGCCGCCCTATTATGTACATCTCGGGGATCTGTCGATGATTGGGCCTGCTTATAAATCTCGTTCGCATCTGATTTGGTTGCCCGTTATGGCGTGCTCATGAGGAGCGATGGGGTTATACCTAGCTGTTGGAGATGCAAACTATAAAGACAAGTCAGAGAGCGGGAGCTGTCACGACTATGCTATCACCTAGGTGGAAATAGACATCAAGGGACTTGACCAGTTGCCAATCTCTCCTAAATAATACGATTCCGGAAACATGGCAACCGCAGCTGTGCAACAGATCAATCCGCTGCATTTTGGTGCTCCAAGCAGCAACCAGCTTCGGAATGAGACAGCAACCGTGACTCCCGTCGTTGAGCCCCATCATGTAAACACAACCTTGAACTTCTACAAGGAGTCCGAAGACGGATCCCCTCCCCACCCAACATATGTAGATCGGCCGGAGACATATGACCGGCCGGTTTTGAGTGTGCCTGTGACTGTCAACGACGTTACGGGGCGCGAGAGTCAGTATACGCTCGATGGCAACGGGTTCCAGTTCCACCGGCACACTGCCGCAGAGAAGGAGTTTCTCGACGATGCCCAGATCAAAGCATCGTACTATGCGGAAACGGAACAGTTACTCAAGGATGTGTAAGTCCACCTCCCCCTTCTTCCTTTTCGACTTATTGCCTCTTATATATTTCGCTATCCATTTGCTCCTCTTGTCGTATTATGATACACCAATCACAGATGGAGATGAGCCCGTAACTGACATTCGACTCCAGCACCGGTGCGTCCCGCATCTTCATCTTCGACCACACCATCCGGCGCAAGTCCGCCGACCAGCGGGACACAGGCCCACCTCTCCGAGGCCCCGTGCAACGCGTACACATTGACCAGTCCTACACGGCGTCCCTCTCGCGCGTGCCCTTCCACCTCCCCGACGAGGCCGAGACCCTCCTCAAGGGCCGCGTGCAGATCATCAACGTCTGGCGGCCCATCAAGCCCGTGCTCCGGGATCCGCTGGCCGTCGCCGAGGCGCACAGCGTCGACGACGCCGACCTGGTCCCCACGGGCTTGATCTACGCGACGCGCAAGGGCGAGACGTACCAGGTGCGGCACAACGCGGGCCAGCGGTGGTTCTACAAGCACCATCTCACGCCGGACGAGGTCCTCCTGATCAAGTGCTTCGACACCAAGACGGACGGGCGCGCCAGGCGGGTGCCGCACACGGCGTTCGTCGACCCCGAGGGGGAGGACCAGCCTGCGAGGGAGAGCATCGAGGTTCGCGCTTTGGTTTTCCATCCGGATGATACCGAGTAGAGTATAGCAGCTCGAGGGGTGAGAAGGGTGAGAACGATCCCATTATGCGACATGTAACAACTAGGGGGCTCTGCTTGTGGGTAGGACTTAACACTCGCTGAATAGTCCGTAGCAATTGCTTCGAAGGATGAATGAGTAGTGTCCTGGTCTACATCAATTTTGGAAAGGCTCAGGTATTGCTTCAAAATTTGACAGCCACAGGAACGACGAGTCATATCTTCCATATCCAAGTAGAAAATTTACATAAAGAATCCGAATAAAAAATAAAATAAAATAAAAACCACAAAGTAGGAGGTTCTCCGTATCCACTACTGTGTATTTTACACGCCCAATAAGAAACGACCACCTCCCACTTTCTTAAACTCCAAATATCGGCTGTCAAGCCACCAGCACGATCTTGTTATCTTGCAGCCGCACCACGACATTCTCACCACCCTTGGCATTCCTGTCCGGGAACATGCCGAACTTGGCACCCCGTATCGCGTCCCGCAGCTCGTCCGTCGAAGCCAGCAGCGGCCCGAGGACCGCGCTCTTCAGAATCGGGAGCCGGAGCGAGTACGTCGAGAGGATGGTCATGAGGAGCAGGATGCTCGACAGGAGCAGCTGGCCGGCCAGGAGGAGGATCCAGCCCCATTTGATCCGGACAAAGGATTCGGCGGTCCAGGCGGAGCCCTGGACCGTCTCGTTGGAGACGGAGCGGATGCTGCGTGAGATGGTCAGCTTTGGCGAACACGTTGCGAGGAGGACTCGCTGAGAGAGAACAAGGGGGGGGGGTTACAAATTGGACAGCGCGGTGGCGATGCTGTCGTAGTAGCTGGCGATGTTCTGGATCTGCACGGTCGGATCGGTGATGACGTCGCCGCCGGCGTAGTCGAGGACGTCGCCCCAGAGCGCGACGCCGCGGAACCAGTCGCCCAGGCTGAAGTAGTCGTAGCGGTCTTGGATGCCGCTGTAGAAGACGAAACCCTGCATCATCTCGGAGAGGTGGAGCCGGATCAGCGCGAGAGACGACGCCTCGTAGACGATATTCTCGTCGTCGGGGTCGACCAGGGTGACGTTGCTGGAGGGAGAGACGGTGGGGTCCTGGTCGCAGAGGACCGCGCCGGACGGGTCCATGATGCAGTCTGTTGTCAGATTGTACGAGGTGTCGCGGGGAAACTTTAAAGCGTAGGACGAGGAGATGTGAGTGCTCGTGGAGCTTTGGTCCGTGAAGTTGACCTGGTATTTGTTTACACACAGATTATGAACGATCTCTACGGCGTGGAAAGATAAAGTTTGGTTGCCTGTGCTCACGATGTTGCTGCTCTTTGTGTAGGGACCTGTGATGTTGTTGCTCCATACGAGATAGAGATCGGATATGGCGGTTTGCTGAAGATCTGTGTCGTTGATAAAGCCTAGTGTGGTTGTCTTCGCCAGAGAGAAGTAGGCAAACGGCACAGGAGCCACGAGTGAGAAGCCACTGTAGTAGTCTTTGCTTAGCATAACTTTATAAAATTGCGGGTTGAAAAAAAAAAGACAAGATCAGATCAGCCTACTTTGGTAGCGACGCATTCCACGCCGTTAGCCCATCCGTCGCCGTAGCGGTGCTCAGGTCCGGAACAGACCACTGGTCAGAGGTGGAATTGGCAATCGTGGAGATGCTCAAGAGATGGGAGATGTCGGCTACGTGAGAGCAGATAGCCAGGGAATTGTACTGGGGGAATGTGCAGTTGGTCGAACTACAGTTCGCCGCCAAGGGCTGAACGGGGCTGCCGTACGGCTGAATAAGACCGAGGAGGACCGGTTGCAGTTCTTGATCAATGGTACCGGTCCAGTTAAAGGAGTGTGCTGTTGCGGCGGTCGCGGTGCCATTGCTATCCGCAACAGTACGCAAGGGATAATCAATCATCTGCTGCGTTAGAGGCGACGTGATCAAGCCCAGTAGGGAGACCAATGCCCCAATGCTCGCAATATGCCTAAGTTGGATAAGGAGTGAGACTCACGGACGGCAACCGTATCAGTGGAAGAATTCACTAACCTGACATGGAACCGGAAGAGCACAAGAATGCTACCCCATACGGTTCGGCTCGCCGAGTCCACGAGCAAAAAGTCCTTGAACGGTCGGTCGGACTGCTTCAGTAAATTCCATTTCCACTGGCTGATGGCTTCTAGCACGGAGACCATGAAAGTCACTCTCGTGAGAGTAGTGAAGAAAGCCAAGAACGTGTTCAATGTAATGGACCACGGCAGGGTGCGAAGCGCGTTGCCGTCATACTCGCGCAATACGACGATGATTGCTGAGTGCATGGTCAGTTCTACTCCTTGGCCGACAATCAACCTTATATGTTTTGTCAAGTGAACTTACTGACTAGCGACCCCAAGCTCAGGATGCATGCGCCAATCTCCATAAACCATCCAAGGCAAAGAGCAGTAGCTGTCAACCCTGAGGGCGTCGGCTGGTAGTCCTGAGGTTCCTGGCGCATGTCCTCGGTGCTGGAGCTCGGTGAGAGGGGAGATTTAGAAGGAGGAAACTCATCCCCTGACACAGTAGTGGACGTGTCGGACCGGCCTAGACTCTCGGACGTGTGGTCCGAGACGCTCGCCGTAGACACTTCGGGGTTTGGCTTGGCCTTCTCAGCCATATCTGAGGCTGACGAGGGCTGGGGCAGATTATTCTTCTCCATTGTCACGCTGCTCTTCTTACCAAGAAGCTGGATGGACTGGACACAGAGAGATATGTGCAGTGCGCGAGGACGTGGGAGGTGGGTAGGGAATTAATATACAAGCAATCTGCCGAAACTCGTCTAGCCATCTTACAATTATATAGGACCGCCAGCCCCAATATACTACCTAGATACAAAGATAGATGCGCTCGACACTATCCTCCCGGTGCAACGCAGAAGTCTTAGCCAGCGCCTCTAGCATGCGTGGTGATCATCGTGGTCAACCATTCTCGATGTCTGGCGGTATAGGGATGAAAATATAGCAACAGACCATTCTGCTCCTGAAGCTTGGGGGCAACCTAGGTGAGACATTGTCTGGTTCTCCAATCGCGGAAGCGCAAGAGTTGATGATGATCATGGTAAAGGCAGGCAAAAATAACTAAGCGGCCCGGCTGATGGTCCAATCGCTGCGAGTCCTAAGCGCGCACCACACAGTTGGAACTATTTTGTGTACCAGCTCGTACCAGGTGCTGGGGGATAGATACCGCTCGAATGGTACTCTACGAATCTATATGATGGCGTATATTGCGTCTGACTTGCATCGGCTCTCGCGAAGTTGCATACCATTAAGGAAAAGGATTCTGCGGTCGGACGCCGGGCCGAAGCGATGGATTGGATTTTTCGCCGCCTGTGCCTCTCGCTAGTGCATCGCCGCACACCCAACTCTCCGGCAGTCGTGTGGAGTGCACCTCTGTCCCCTTCTCGGAGGGCATCGACCGTGACGGCGACCATCTCGTCCCGCGGTTGACTCGATAGTTCGAGCGGGCGCATGGTAGGGAGAGAAGAGGATTCCGTTCCTCGCATATATAGGGGGCTAGTTCTTCAACGTCGGCACGCACGCGGGGGCGAAGGAGCGGCGAGATGCACGGGCTATCTCAATTTTCAGCAAAGAGTCGCTCCCTCCCTCTCTCTTATACCTGATCCTACCAAACCAGAATGTATGCTCGTAAGACATGCCGGGGATCTCTTTCCGAGAAAGAAGAATCTTTCTTCATTGTTCCTTGTGGCGGCGTTTTTTGGTTCTCGAGTTTGAGTACCCCGCTCCGTCCCTTTCCATTTATTGACCCTTGCGTGCCTCCAGTGTCTCCTCGATGGAGATTGATTAAGCTACCTATGTAAGTAAGGAGCGGAGTGCTGTAAGTACGATACCTAGTGTAGCAGATCATCAGACTACGATATCTGCGGTGGTCTGGCGAGGCTGGCCGGCGACGGAGAAGCCAGCGTGTGGCCAGCCCTCGAGACGGCGCGGCAGGATGCGCGAAACCACCAAAAATGAGAAGCGCAGAGCTGGGCCAGGCCACATCCAGCTCGACCCATGAAGTTCGTCGGGAGAGGAGGACACGGTTCGGGTGGTTCCAAAGCGAAGTGCTGTGGGAATAGAAATCGATATGTGAGACGCTCCAACCAGGCACACCCTGTAGACCGTCGACGATACTTGGACCAATGTACCTTACCCATCACGCCTACTCCGTGGAAGAACCAAGAGTGGTTACCAAGCCCTCGGAACACAGAGAAGAGCAAAAGGCCGCGATTCTCCCTGCTCCTCCTTCGCGCCGTACATGCTGGATCGGACCCGACCTGCCCAAACACGGATGAAAGGGCTAAACCAGGCTTGACTGGATTGACTTGTTTCCCGATAGGAAGAAAGCCAGCCATTTCGAGCCTGTCAAGCTTGCATATCTACTCCGTAAAAACCAATCAATTTGCCAAGACAGGCATCCATGAACATGCAAATTAATCGAAATGAGACTAATGGGCGTCCGGTGATTGAGCCGTTTGCTCTCTGTGGGACTCACTCCCCTTGAATCGAATCTTTGCCGGCGGCGGGAGGGGACCAAGGGACCCCTAAAAGACAGGCTTTCTGACCCCTGGATCCTGGCGTGCCTGGACTATGGAGCGCCACGCGCGCTGTATTACGGAGTAATTAGCACCATTGAAGCGGCGGAGCAGAGCGCGGGGAGCCTTTTTAGTTTCAAGCGGGCGGTAGATCATTTTCGAGTGGAGGCGGTGCGCCGCGGTCCAAAGTGGTTTGGGATTTCAGCTGTGATGTCATGCTGCATTTCCCTGGACCAAGAACCTGCTTTTTGCACACGATGACACAACCAATGCCACGTCTGATTGGGACGGAATCTGCCACTGCCCCTCGTTGACACGGTTTTCCTGGTCTGTGCTTATCGTGAAGTCCCATCATGGGGGAAGGAGCGCCACATACGTACGGCCATGTTATTATTATGGCAATGTAATTTTTTTCGAGGGAGGAAGGAGAGAATCGCATTTGACTTTTCTATAGCCCAAACCCCTCGTCGTTCCATCGTCCACCTTGATCCCTCCCTCTCGCCACCGTCGCCCTCGGCAAAGAAGAAGATCAACGCTCTAAACCACGATTACACCAGTTCGCGCGACTGGGGCTCGCACCTAGTTTGCGTTTATTCTAATTCTATTCTATTCTAGCTCGGTCCGAGCCTTAATTATCACTACTACTATTATTATTGGATTTTTTTTTATTTTGTTTAGGTGCTTAGTCGTTCGTACCGTTACAACGCCATGGAGAACTGGATGTTTGTCGACTCTGGACCATCATCCATCAGGAGTCGACGCGCAAAGAGAACCTCAGAAGAGAGACCCACAAACACTCCCAGTAGGGTCAACAACAAGAGAGTCAAACTGAATTCCACCCGCATCTCGGAGATATCCAAGGCAGAGCAGACCCTGCTGCAAGGCGCCGCCGACTTCTTCGGTCTCACTGTTGACCAACTGATAGACGCTGTGGATCGATACGGCAGAGCTCACTCTAGGTCTGCATCATCCACCGACGGCAAGGATAGTAGGGTCCAATCCGAGTCCACAGTTTCGGTCGAATTGATCCAGCATGCCGGCCACAAGCACGATGCCGCGCAGGACGCTGGTCCGGGCATTTTCCGGCTGACCCTGCCCGACCTCGCCCAGTCCAGGCGCCGCCGACCACAGCGACCTGTGGGCAGTGGCAGGCATCCCAACACCACCATCGCCGCCCCTCGCATGCACCTCAGTCTCCCTCCTCCTCCCCCGGCCCCCCTAGCCGAGCGCAGCAGCGATGCGGAGCAAAGCGATCTTGTCGCGCCGTGGCTGAGCGACATGTTGGAGGACGACCTGCAGTGGGGTTGGAATTTCCAACTCGACAACCAAGACGCCCAGGCACATGATCAACCGTCCTTGTACAGCGAAAATCTGAACTTCGCGTCCGCCACCGAGGTCGTCGGCGCCGCGAACCCGACTCTATCCGCACCCGACGATGTGGACACGCTTTCGCCCCTCTCCCTCCCTGCAGACCAAGCCAGATCCACGCCGAACCACGACGCGGCTCCTTTACCCGCCGTTGCGAGCACCCCCCTCGACGAGAGCGCACCTGTGGACACTCCCAGTCCTCTCGATGCTGCAGAGACCAAGACTGTTGCCAAGAGAAGCGCTTCCCCTCCGCTACAGCCGGGTACCTCCCAACGCGCAAAGGCAGGGCAGGCTCGGAAGCGTGGCCCGTTCCCCGATGCCGGCCAGCGGCAAGAAACGGGCATCGTCCGCCTGCTCGGAGCTTGCATCCGCTGCAGCATGCAGAGGATCCGAGTACGATGCTGTCCCGACTCCGGCTTCCTGCGGTTCTTGACTGACATGCCGATAGTGCAAACTCGATCCTGCCAATCTCAACGGCTGCTGCCTGACCTGCTCGCAGGCGGGCCGCACGCGAGCCCATTGGGTCCCTTGCCTCCGATACAAGATCAGCGATGCGGAGCTTCTTGACCACGAGATAGCCCCCCGAGCGAGCTGGACGGTGCGGTGGAAGAAGATGGACATGATCGACATTGCCACCTGGGCTAACGACGACATCAAGAGCATCCTTTGCACCCAAGATGTCCTGGGCACCAAATTTCAGCTCAAGGTGAGGCAGTTCAGCCCCGTCCAGGGCGACTCGTTGGCGAGGAAATGGAAGAAGAACGGCAAAGAAAAGTCGTTCGAGTGTCCCCCCTACGCGATCGCGAGCATGAAAGAGGCTGCGCAGACGCTAGCCACCTTCGTGGATAAGACCATGGGCAGTGCCATCTGCTTCTACATCGACGAGACGGATAAGTTGATGCGCGACACCTTCATGATGGCCTATAGGCAGTCCAAGTTCGCCCAGGTACGTAGCTATCCCCACCGAGCGTCACTCTCTCCTACCGTGGCGTGCGTGGTCAGACTAACGATTTTTTGCCGTAGCGGGAGGACGAGAGGCAGCTATTAACTTCGGTTCTGCGGCTCTGGGCGGCCTCTAGGCTCGCCTGCCGCTCCGATCGGATCTGCGGATCCGAGACACTAGGCATGGAGGCACAGGATTACGGCACCGACGACCCGAACAGCGGCATCATCCTGACTCCGCCTGTCCTGTCTGCGCAGATGGAAGTGGTCGTAACAGCCACGCTGCTGCTTCCTGCACGCAACGACGTCCTAAGTTGTCTCCAGAAGATGATCCAAGGGAACGAACGCCGCTCCTGGTTCGCCATCTATCTCGCCATGTTCGTCCTGCTGCAGAATTGCGCACTGCTCACGCAAGGGGATAATAAAAAGGCGAGGAAGCAAGGTTATGAGGTATGCCACCGTGACGCCGCTGCTCGTTCCGACTGGGACTAATTCAAATCGTGTGCTAGTCTCGCTTCTTCAGGACCTCCTTGGTCGAGAGCCTGCACAACGGAGCCAAGGTGCTCCTCGCCTACTTCCACTACTGCAACAAGGGCAACTACCCATTCAGGATGGACTGGACGGCGCCCGATCGGGTGAACTACATGGAACTGGATGAGGAGCAAGTCAACTTTATGCGCCAGACTTCCGAGGAGATCAGCGCAAAGAGTACGTCGAACCTCTTTCCCCCTCTTGTTTGGAGCCTTGCCTTTCAGCCGCTAGAGGAGCAAAAACAAAGCTAATACCGCCTCTCTCAATCTAGGTGAAATGTTCGACCGGATCCGAGAAGAAGGTTCTTATGAACACGATTATTAT
>FTAS01000055.1_pt1 | contig 20397 bp, 19 predicted proteins | sample 1639141 | NCBI WGS metagenome assembly FTAS01 (sample SAMEA3914812, study PRJEB12502) | metagenome | biome: forest; material: soil | place: Canada | collected 2011-07-07 | depth 0.1 m | reverse complement strand
CCGGTCGCGGTCCCACTCGCGTCCTCCTCCCCGTCGGTCGTCGCGATTGGTGTAGCGGTCCTCGCGCTCTCTGTCTCGGTGGTTGCGGCTGGATGAGTAGGAGTCTACCTCGGCATCGTCCCGTCGCGAATCCCGCTCACGGAAAGCCCTGGCGGGAGATCGCGACCGCCGACGGCCGGCACCTCGATCGCCTCGATCGGGTCGATCGGGTCGCTCGGGTCGCTCGGGTCGCTCACCTCGATCAGGTCGCTCGCCTCGATCAGGTCGCTCGCCTCGATCAGGTCGCTCGCCTCGCTCGGGTCGCTCACCTCGATCGGGTCGCTCGGCCCTATCGCCACGGTCGCCTCGGTCACGGCGATCATCGCGCTCGCGACGGTTCTGAACCCCGGTCAGATATGCATGCCATTGAAGAAAAAGTAGAAGGGAAGAGAGGATTGAACACATACCTGGTAGTCGCGACCACCGTGTCTGCCGCCGTCTGATTGGATCATGTTAGACTCGGATCCAGCAGACAAAGTCCCTGGTGACGTACCTCGAGAGTAGCTATCCCCGTTCATTGTGGCCGGATGCAGATGCCAGAATGATGTGATACAGCTGCGGGGGGGAAAGGAAAAGAGGGAGATGCAGGAAAGATGGACTTGGTGATGCCGCGAGCTACAAATGATTCGCGAGGCTGGATAGAGCCTTGAACTTTTTTTGCGGGAAGCCGGAGATTAGCCACTAAGCGAATTGGTCTCGAATGCTGGCTGGCTGGGTCTAGTGGCGACGGCGGGGCGGCGGCCCCTTTACAATGGGAGCTGGCGGCTGGCAGTGAACATGTGCAGGGGTCTCACGCCTCGAGACGAGATAATTAACTAACATTCCCTTCTCATCTGGTTTTTTTATCAGTACTATTTTATCTCGTGACCCTAGACTATGGCTTTCAGCTGAGATCACTCTTACTCGAAAAGAAAGAATAACAAAGGTCAAGAATAGGTCAAAAAGAGTATAGCGAGTCGAGATGGCAGAATGGCGCAAGCTGCCGCTTAGTCTGGCTGAGCTTTGCATTGAGACCACGTTGAAATGTGGGCAATCCTTCAGATGGCGGAAACTGAGCGATGAATGGTATGTTGCTATTCGGAAGGCGTCAACTGCTCCAATATATCCTCTCCTCCAGATCGCCGTTCGCCAGTGGCCTGCTCCCTGATGAAAGCTCCCAGGGATGAGATCTTAGCTTCATATATCCTGGCACTCCCCTCCTCTCAAATCTTGCTCGAAGCATGCATTATATCTATATCAGTCGTCCATCTCTTGGCAACTCGGTGACGCTAACGAAGACATAGGCACTGCTCACTCCATGGCCGGGTCATCTCGCTGAAGCAGGACCCTACGCACCTCCACTACCGCGTGACATGGCCCAAAGGCAAGACTCTTCCGAGCGCCGTGGCACCCGTGTCGCCCCCGGCGTCCACCAGGTCCGGTTCCCCGACTCCCGCGGAGGGCGATGCCGCGCAAGATGACACCGCGTCTCTGCTCCACGGCTACTTTGCTCTCTCCCGCTCCCTCGGCATCCTGTACACCCAGTGGTCCGCGTCGGACGCCAACTTCGCCCGCCGCGCCTCCTCCTTCACGGGGATCCGGATCCTCAACCAAGACGCCTGGGAGGCCCTCGTCATGTTCATCTGCAGCAGCAACAACAACATCGCGCGCATCGGCCAGATGGCCAACAAGCTGTGCCTGCACTACGGGCCGTACCTCGGCACCGTCCACGGCGAGACGTTCCACGACTTCCCCCCGCCCGAGGCCCTGGCCGGGGACCAGGTCGAGGCGCACCTGCGGGAGCTGGGCTTCGGCTACCGCGCCAAGTACATCGCCGAGACGGCGCGGATCGTCGCCCGCGAACGCCCCGCGCACTGGCTGCTCCGCCTGCGGAACCCCGAGTGCCCGGCACTAGGGGTCAGCGATGCCGAACAGAAGAGCGCCACCGCCGCCGCTGCGGGGGACGCGCCGACCTACCGCGCCGCGCACGAGGCCCTCCTCGAGCTGACCGGCGTCGGCCCCAAGGTCGCCGACTGCGTGTGCCTGATGGGCCTGGGCTGGTACCAGGCGATCCCGGTCGACACACACATCTGGCAGATCGCGCAGCGGGACTACAAGTTCGGCAAGGGGGGCGGGAAAACCAAGACGTTCTCGAAAGTCATGTACGATGCCGTCGGGGACCACTTCCGCACCATCTGGGGCGACCATGCGGGCTGGGCGCAGAGCGTGCTGTTCACGGCCAATTTGCGCTCGTTTGCCGAGCAGGCGTCCGGGGTGAAAACCGAGGCGGAGGAGCGGGAGACCACCGTCAAGATCGAGGACATCGAGGAGACGGTGGTGAGTGGCTCGCGGTCGCGAACGAGGAAGCGAAAGATAGCAGAGATAGAAATACCACTGAAGGTGGAGAAGGTAGAAAAGAGCGAGGATGCGGAAGACCAGGTTGATGGTCTCAACACAGCAAAGAGAAGAGTCAGCAAACGAGTGAGCGCGGCAAGAAAGGGTTAAACAAGTGTAAGACATATGTCTGACCGGATGTATGATATGGCCAGGGAATATAGGCATTGGGGGGTTCACGAGGGTTTTTCTCATCTACCAAATATGGCAGGTTCAGCTATACACCTATATATCCGTCTGGGCAAGGTATATCCTTACAGGAGCCTTCCCCAGCGTCGAGGGAATCTTGTCTGCAAGATCTGCAGATTTCTTGAGACTTGGCTAGTTTAGAAGAGGTATTTAAGGTTCCTATCTGGTTTGGGAATGGATTCCATGCAGCAGTATCGGTCGTCACGACCAAAAAGGCTGCCAAGCTTCGCCAAATAATGAACCGCAGCGTCTTGGGTGCCGCTCAAGCTATCTCAGCTGTTTGCGGTGATTCCTTCGGACACAGCCCCAACTTTTACTATTGCCCTAAGCAGAGAGAACCTGGCGGACGACGGTGCCGCAAAGTTAGCCAAAGTCAATCACGCGACTGTAAGCGTGAGCATGCAAGGTATGCCGTCCTCGCGGATCATACTGTATCCCTCCACTTAGTTAACAGCCCGACGGTCCATCCCTTGAAGCTCCTCTCATTGGATGGTAGTAGCGAATTAGACTGGTTCAGTCCAGCCTCGATGGCCGAGATCTCAGATACCGGAAGGCTGATATCCGGAGCGCCGTCCACGAATGACTCGGACAGTTTGTCCGCTTCGGCTCGATCGATGACACGATACAGCAGCTTAACGGCTGGAATCACCTGTGCGACCGCGCCACTCGACGAGTATTGTATGTCGCCATTCAGAATCCACGTGTGCAAGGCCTTGTCTCCCGCCTGGGCTGTTGGATCGCGGTCCGGCTCCGGGGTTGGAATAACAAGTGCCTTCGACGAACCCGTCCGCGCCATCATCGTCAGCAGTGTCAAGCCAAGGCACTCAAACACGTCTGGCTGCTGGTCGCCGGATATGGACACCTTCCACTTGAAGAGGGTGACTCCTTTGGCCTCGGTATTGTGGTAACCAAGAGACGCAGCACAAACGGCGCAGGAGACGGGGAGATTGCGCAACGGGGCACTTTCCGCGGAACCAACTGTGTCTGCAAGACCTGCTGACTGGGTCTCAGGCGCCGTCGACTGGCCATACTAAAGTGATAGCTACGTCAGCTATTATTCATGGTTCATCCGGGCCGTGAAGATCCGCGCGCATTTGTGCCTCTTCGCTATCCTCGTACACCCACAACTTCGGGTGGCCAAGTGCTTTGATAGAGGTTGTCCAATGACAGGAGTATACCATCACCTGGAAGGCAAGGTTCCTCTCTGTCGCCATCAGGCGAGGACATTTGTTTTGATCTAGGGCATTTGTATCGGTGACCATGCCACGGAAGGATAGAATCCGGCTTGGCCACCTTCTATATGCCCAGCTAGTTGAGAGGATCAACCCAGCGGAGGGAAAAAAAAATCGAGGGAAGAGCGTACCGTGAGATTCGCGCAATTCTTCTCTAGCAGAAGAAATGCTGTCAAGTCTACCAAGCCAACCCCATCCTGCGGCTGGATAGCCGAGTTAGCACCATACCCTCGAGCCGCGAGGCTCACCTCGTCCGCCTGTCCGTTGGCTGCTCCATGGTGGTGATGCTCGTGATCTGGCTTGTGGCAGTGCCAGAACTCCATCATCTCAGCCCAGTTCTCGCTGGGGAGGTCTTTCCAGACCTGTACGGCACCCCGAGGGATGAGAGTCGCGCTACAATTCCTGCATCGGATCTCCTCTCCTGCCTGGAGGTCTGTTGCCGACCAAGGTGCTTCTCGTCCGCCTCTGTCTCTGCTGCCGGAACGAGCCAGCGGTAGGCGCCACGACAAGGTGGTCGTCGTTTGGCTCGGGATGGGCAGGCGGCCCATGCCGAAGGAAGTCATCCCCGGCAGGGTGAGAGTGCAGACCTCATCGTTGTGCTTCACTCGAAGGCAGTCCGCGGCGATGGTGGCCTGTGTTGACGCGTCTGCGGGAGACGGCAGCGTCACAGCCACGGAGATCTGTCGAATATTCGACAGAAGTTCCGCGTAGACTTGGATGGCCATGATGAGTGCGTCCGATTTCAGGCCGAGCACGTCTCGGTATGTCGCCGATAGTGTAGCGCGTGTAACCCTTTTACCTCCTGCCTTCTTTGACACTCTGATGGCAGAGAAGTGATAATCAACGGGGAGAGAAGAGGAGCTTGCAGAAGAGGGGCGATGGGGACTTGGGAAGATCGCCTTTCATCTAGTTGAAGCGTGCATGTACCATCCGGTGATGTTTTTTATCAGATCACCAGACATCGTACCTGCCTGGGCGAAACACTACGAGGAGGTAGAGCCTACACGGTTTGTGTCTTGAAATTCGGAACCGCAATTCAGGATTCATTCCGTGGAGCATTCGAAAACAGTTGACCTGGCCCATGCGCCTGACCCACTGTAGTTCTGGCCAACCAAAGACACCCCCACTCACAGCATATAGTTATTGTCGATGGTACCTGGACTTGGCGAAATTTAAGGCCCTCAATCGCTGTATCTCCACCATATACGATCCCTATGCACAGTATATACAGTGGGTGCCCCAGGTACTATCTAGTTAGGTAGACAACCAAAGCAACACGGAAATCCTATACCTATGTAGTAACTGCCCTGCTCAACTCGACCGAGAAGAATAGTAGCTAAGCACGCTAACTACTTATATTCTTACTTCACATCCATTTTTCTCCCTAGGATCAAGAGCAGACCGGTTTAAACAAAGAAAGCAAAAGCTAATGGGCTACGGCCCATCTTGGATCATCCAAGCCGACTGAAGCTGGCACCATACGGCGTCAAGATAATATGTTGACGTGTTGTATAACTTTTAACATATTTATTTACCTTGACCCAGGACTAGTATAAGCAGAAACTAATCGAGTCGAAAGAGAACCATCCTCGCCCAGCCGCCAGCCTGCTTTACAGCCCTCAAGGCTATTTCATGGTCTTGCAGCTGAAACTCTTCCGTGATAGTCTTTTTCAATCTCATGCTTCCTGTCTCAATAAGATTGATTGCTCTCGCCACGTCCGCCCGGTTCTGGGCAAACTGACCTCTGATCGTGAGGCAGTGGCTCATTATCAAGGCGTAAGGTAGCGCAACATTGTCCATGATAACCCCAGCCAAACAACACCTAGTAAGAGCCGGGTACGTAGCCGTCAGTCTCGGGTAGATCGCCACTCGTGTCATAAAGGAGCATATACGTACCTCCCGTAGCGTTTGAGAGCCAAAAGCCCAGCTTGGATGTGTGTAGTCTGAGAAGCCATCGGGGGTGAGTAGTCAATGTACGCATCCGCCCCCTTTCCGCCCGGAGTGGCAGCGCGCAGTGCCGCAGCGTCGGCCAGCACATCACCAGTCAGCACCACAGGCGTCAGACGTCTTCCTTCTTTCCCAAAGTACTGAATAAGGGCATCAAGCTTCTCCTTGCTCCTGCCTCCGACGACAACCCTGGCACCGAGGGCCAACGCCACGACGATAGCACTGGAGCTAAAGAAACCCGTCGCAGGCAGCACCAAAACTGTCTCGCCCGCGGAGATGCCAATGGCATTGGCAGCGCCCATGGCCGGGATGAGGCTTGCTAGCTCACACAGCTGGTTGTGTTCGATATCGTGCATCTGGAGCGATAGCTCGTCGACCGGATGGACATTCTCGGCCGGGAACCGCGCATACTCGGCAAAGCAGCCGTTTTTCCAGTAAGCAGAAGAGACTTTGAGCTCTTGCTCTGTCTGCCCGCCAAAGTAGCCTTTATCGGTTTCAAACTTCAATTAGCAACAATTCATGTGGTGCAAGGCCATGGTGCATACCAAGAATGACACGCTCTTCGGGCGAGTCGCGCAAGCGCACGATGTAATCACAGAATACGAGTGTTCCTGGCTGCAACGACCCAACATCTGGCCCAGCCTCCTCGACACGACCGATGCAGCAAGTTCCAAATATGAGGGGACAATCCAGCGGGTACTGGCGAGTACCATCAATAATCTCGGGCTGTGCGTGTGGTTAGCCCGAGGACCCCATTCATGTTCGCCACGTAGTTCGTGAAGTAATTATCGTACTAGATAATCCCACAAGGGAGCTGCTTGGACCCGGACTACCACGGAGCCTGGATTTGCCGTCGGCTTGGAGACATGGTCAAGCCGTAGGTCATTGGCTCCATGCAATACCAGGGCTTTCATGGTGACCGACATAGCTTGGTCGCAAGAGAGAAACGGCCTGCTGCAATTTATCAGGCAAGCGAAAGGGATGAACATATATGGTTACATACGAATGTGTTTTGTCAAAACTTTATGGTGAGGATGTCGGGGGGACCAACAGGTACGGTGGTGATAAAGCGACGGAATCACACAAAGAAGAATAGTCAGATAAACAAAAACCGAGACGAATATCAGTGTCCTGAGCAGGAGTTTCCATCCTCCTTTTATACACATCTGCTGCTAAAACTCTGCCATTCACTTACACGAGTGAACTACCAAGCAACACCCTTTTAGGCCGCCTCTTATTCCGTAACGCCCATGTATGTAGCCAATTCAGGGCATGCGTCAGCGCTTAACCTCATTAAGCTGCCGGAACCCTGGCTTGCTTGCTGTTGTATGATTTGCTGGAAGGGCGTTTGTTGTCCACTTATTATGCCGATACCCGAGAGAACCAAGATGATGATCCCATTGCACATCTTGAGCCTCTCGAGAGGTTCATTCCTCGCATTTCCCTGTTCGTAGCATACGCCTAGTCCCGCGGGCGACTAGCGAGTGGGATGGAAGCATGGCGACCGAATTTCAGTGGATCAACACGAGCAACGGCAAGCCTGAGTATGACACAAAGACACGCAAGCTCATCCGGGCCCAGGCCATGAAGGAGGTCGCATCCAAGCGCAAGAAATCCGGTGTGTGGAACAAACAAAACCAGCGGCAGTATGAAGTCATCCGCTGCGAGGGCAGCACCCAGCTGGCGCGAGATGCTCGAGCGCTGCAGCAGTTCCGGGCCGCCCCTGGCACGACAGGAGATCCTTCGTTTCCTTCGTTTAGCCCCTCCGAGCTTGGCCGTTTGTTTGTCCCCTCGCGTTCAATGCCTATCAGTGGGTTTGAGCTGCTCGTAACCGATGTCGGTCTTAACGTGCTTGACTTGGACGAGCTCACATGCATCTCTGCCGGCCAGAGAGCCGGGCCGCTCCTCTCTCAAAACCCCGCGATTCTGAAGAAATTGATCGCCCGCCGTAGGGACAGCTACATGGCGCACCTACCGGCTCGATATGGTGCGACTTCGTGTCTCGACCACGCCCTCCGCTACTTGGCAATCAAGGCGAAGCATTTCCTGGTATCTCCCGAACAAGGCAGTGCCCCTGACGAGTTCCGCCTCTATGGGAAAGCGCTCCAGAGCCTACAAGCTGCTGTCAACGACGATAAAGCATGGGCCAATTCGGATGTGCTCTGTGCTATTGAGATCCTTAGTATTTGTGAGGTATGTCTAGATTCTCACCAGAACGTTGCGTATCATGTACACCGCACACAACTTATCAGCAACCTTGTAGGTTATAAGTTACCCATCACGGCCTTTAGCATGGGAAAACCATGTATGGGGCGCATATCGTTTCATTGGCGCCATGGGGCCAGACAGGTTCACCACCGAATTCGAGAAGACTCTGGTAGTCTCCATGGTCGCCCCGATTGTTAGTTCACTCCCAGCCCTACTCCAGCTCTCGGCCCTCGATTTCCTATGAGATACCATTCCGCCGATATCGATATCGGAAACTCTACTAAACTGTCCTCACAGCTAAGCGAATGCATGCGTCTCCGCCAGCCCTGCTTCTTTGAAGAACCCGCGTGGCAAGAAGTCATCCGCTCCGTGATCGTCTCGGAGAGAGATTTCTCACCACGATGCAGGGCGTACTACCAGCTGTCCTATATAGGAGCTAGAATTCCCCGTGTATTCGCGGACATTCTCCACGCTCTAGAGAACAGGATGTCTGTCCTGGACGCTGACATCGACTCACTGGAATCTCGATGCCGTGACATCAAGGCCGACCTAGCTGCCTGGCGACGCGGCTTCGACATCCTTGAACTTACGTCCCAGGTACCGAACGGGGTTCCCTCATCGCGAGCCGATTTGAGGAGCGAGGCATTGTGTACGGGATTGATCATGCAATCCACGCTCTGTCGATTCCTAGGCGCCTTGTCGCCGCCTGCCGTCCGCATTGCGGAAGAGGAGGAAGCCGTGGCCCACGCAAGGCATATGAGGACGCGATACCACCAGATTGCGCGCATAGACCTGTACTCGGCCTTTTACATGAAGCAAAAATTGATGTTTACGGAATCTATTCTTGCCACGTCGGACATGTGGCTTCATGGCTCTGAAGAGGGGGATGATGATGGCACCGGCCGAAACGACGACCACCACAGCGGCGGCGGGACAAGACTGGTTGCTACGTCTAAGTTCTTGTCCTGGTGTCAGGCCATGGGAATGGCGGATGAGGAGAAATTCGAGTTTGGTGAATAGATCTGTGTGTAGTCACTCCCCTACATTTCGATATCTACCACCTTGGGAGACAGGTATTGTATTTTTATCACAGAACACGCAAGTATGACTCAAGTTTTACGACGTATAATGGAATGGAATGATATCTCCGGGACATGAGTGCTGTGCCAGTAGCTTTGTCTATAACTAGAGCCACAGTAGATCGTTTTCTCCTAGGCAAGAAGGACCAGGAAGTCACCTGCGACTGTGCCCTAGATTCTGAACGCGGCATATGCTCTGGCTATTGTACAGCAGGATTTAGAGAAGGTCACAGGTGTAGACAGCACCTGATGTGCTCTCGCAAGCTTTAGCCAAGAGGAGAGCCTCTTCTGAAGCATCAGATCACGTGACCCATAGCTGGAGCCGATACAAGTTGGTACCTAAGGTACCGATGTATGCAACTCTGCGATGACTTCGTTTTTTTCCCGTTATGAAGCCAGGTATCTACGGGGCCTCGACCTAGACTCCAACGTTTCGCGCAACGAAGAGTTCGCCGGGTCGAGGCGCCATGTGGCTCATCAATACACTGACGCTGTTGCTCGAATCGTTTTACGGGAATGATACCCCCGCCTACGCCATTCTATCGCACACATGGGACGTTGACGAGGTGTCCTTCCAGGAATTCAGCAGCAGACGGGACAGCGACTGGGATCGCATCACCAGCAAGGCGGGGTACCGAAAAATCGTCGCTGCTTGCGACCAAGCAAAGCGGGACGGGCACCAGTACGCATGGGTGGACACATGCTGCATCGATAAGACGAGCAGCGCCGAGCTTACGGAGGCCATCAACTCCATGTTTGGCTGGTACCAGCAGTCAAAAGTCTGCTATGCGTACCTGAGTGATTTCGCAGCCGTCGAGACCGACAACTTGTCTCCTGAGAAGAGCTTCCAAGCCAGGCTGGAGCAGTGCCGGTGGTTTACTCGCGGCTGGTGCCTTCAAGAACTGCTCGCGCCTCCACATCTGCGGTTCTTCGACCGGGCATGGCAGGAAATCGGCATGAAGAGCACACTGAGCGGACTGATTTCGGAAATCACCGGCGTCCCCGAGGCCGTTCTTACGGTGCCTCCAAAGAAGAACATCCATGACTTTCCGATCGCCGCACGGATTTCGTGGGCCGCGAAGCGCTGTACCACCCGGATCGAGGATATGTCGTATAGTCTTCTCGGAATCTTGAATGTCAACATGCCCATGCTGTACGGCGAAGGCGAGAGAGCTTTCCTCCGGCTGCAGGACGAGATTATTCGGAAATACAATGATCTTTCCATCTTCGCTTGGGACGCACCGGCGACGCCGTCCGGTTTCGCACCCATATTGGCCTCCAGCCCTTCCTGCTTTACCCTCAGTCTGATGGACAGTGAGGTCCGCTCTACGGGCAGCCACGTCGGTCATCTGCTCAGCACGCAATTCTCTCTGACCAACCAAGGCATCTTCTTCCCGAGCGCGAGGCTTCACTGCCAGAGCACCGTACACGGCTACCGCCATCAGTATCTCTTATTCCTCAATTACCGAGACCGGCCCTTCCGGGGGCCAGGCGATTCGATCAGATACATCCTCCTCCAAAAAGTTGGGCCTGGCCTGTTTGTCCGCCTCTGCGAGACGCCGGACCGGCAGCACGCATTCCGGAGGAGCCTCTGCGGAGCGCCCTTCCTGGAACCCGTGTGCATCCTCAACAACCTCCCGGCGCCCATGATCGAGCAACTCGTACGATGGGAGCGGTACGCCGTGCGTCTGCGCTGGAAGGCCTTCGAGAAGTCCGGGCAGCGGTACTGGCACATCCGAACCGTGCACCCCCAGGCCAACTGGGATCTCGCCGCCAACCAGTTCCTGCTGGAGATGACGTACGACCGCTTCATGCACGTTGAGTTCGTCCCGGGGAACTACGATACGAACCCGGACTTTGAGCACTTTGTCCTGGTCCTCCAAGCGGGCGGCGAAAAAGCGAGAGAGCGTGACTCGGCGATCTTGTCGGCGCGGATCGTCAGCGCGAATATCTGGAAGGGGCTCAATGTGACCACCTTTGGGGCCGCGGAAAGGGAGGCGTTGGCGATCAAGGCAGTGCGGGGTATGGAGGGTGCGAGACGATCTGATCGCATCTCGCTTCGCGGATACGATATATCGGTCTCGACGCAGGTGGTGACCGCGCCAGGCAAACAGCCACATCATGTTGTCTATCTGGACTGGGAACACACGCCACCGCAGTGATCTGGGTGGCGGTTGCGCATGACGCTTGGTCGATCAACAGCAAGAAGTGTACTCTATGCCTGAATTTCTCTTAACTAGCCGTGCGGGATGAGCACCGTCGCCGAGTCAGGCTCGTCCTCGGCCCGCCGTTGTCACGGTATGCATGCTGCAACGTTGCTGGGTATGATTTTTCTCGACACTACCTATTCAAAATCGGAAACCTTCTCTCTAACTCCCTGTCTAAACTTGCTTACCTTGGTGCTCACCGATGATGGAAGGCGAGAGCTAGGTGGCTATACCATATATTATTAGAACCCGCGTAGCTGCTCACTATCCGGGTCAGAACTTAGACCTCTTCTACCCCGAATTGGTCATCTTTCAACTCTTCCCGACAACTTTCGATTTTCTTCAGATACCAGGAGCACACTGTGAGACTACTTGGGACGGATCTGTTGTTTGCAGTGGTCTATAATATTCAATGTATGAAATTCCATTAAGCCAAGCTCCAGAGTTAATATCCCATTTATGCACCCCTTTCCAAACCGCCTGATCCCAGGCATCAATGTTACAACGTACAGTCCAGTCCGGTCTGGTTAATAAAGCCCACGCTCACGTATACCTCCCCAGAAACAGCCAACTTTCAAAACGGGTTCGGTCTGGTGCTCAAGCCCGTACAGACCGGGGACGTTCTACAAGACACATGGCTTATGCCGGAGACTGACTGCCAGATACAAGGAGGGAAGCAATCCCTTCAAGCTTCCGATTCCGGCAGAACACGATTGCAGGCTTCCCGGGTCCCCTCGATCGTCGCATTGAACGCGAATTTGGCCGTGGGCAGCTCCTCGTGTACGATATTCACAATCTTCTCGAAGAACGGCAAAAGGGGGGGTATAAGGCGGAGGCCCACTTTGCAGGAGAGTGTTTATTAGCGTGTAGTCCTGAAAGTGTACAATACTAAGAAGGTACTGCATATTCGTGCAACTACCTAGGGAGGTAATGATGATAGGGTTGATAAGCACTTACTCCCGACCATCACAATGTCCCATTTCTTCTCGTGCAGCTTCTTGGCCAAGACGGAAACATCCATGTCGGGCGTGAAGTAGAGCATCTCCCAATCATAGGCAGACGCATTCATGTCGGTCTCCATGTGCACGAGGGCGGCCTTGAGCGCCTCACGTCGGTCTTCTGGCGTCAAGGGGGAGGTTGCGGGAATTCCCAAGCCGAGAACAGAGGGAGCCATTTCGAATTGATTAAAGTATAGGTATTTTGTAAGACAGGATAGGTAAAGTAGTTACTCAGTGCCGGAGAGGTGAGCTGGGCTGGGTTGAGCTGCCGAGACGATGGAGGTGCAGTTGAGAGATGGGAAGATTCTTGTATGATTGCAGCAAAGACATCGAGAGAGAGAGGAGCTTGGGAAGGCCTTCTTAAATACTCATTTGGCTGGTGATATAATTCCATATAATTCCTCCGTCGGCCGTGGTGTTCAGAATCAAGATAGTATCATAGCCGCCTAATCGGGTTAGCTTAAGCGCAGTCAACTGCAGCTACTAGCTCAGGTCCTTTTGTAATGCAACATATCTTACCTGAGCTTACAAACGGTGCCGCTGGTCGGGACTGCCGAACTGTGATTGCTCAGTGGCTTTCGAGGTTTGGCCCAACTCTGGCCAATCAGTGTCATCCACTCGAGGCGACAGACGTTGTATTCGTACCCCTTCTCGACTCGACAACGTACACGGTTCGCGATAAGGACATCGGCGCCCCTTTCCCACCGCGACTCCGTACCTTTCAACTCTTTGCTTCCTCTTCTCCCGGTTTCCGCGTCGTATGTTGCGCTGTCGACCAATAGCATGTCTACTGTATGCTTCGTGATCACACCGACTCCGAAACCCCGACGCCAAGCGCCCCAAGCCCTCTTTCCCTTTTCACTCTATTCACTCCATTCACTCTTCTCTCTTCTTTCTCGTGCATGTATCTGGCTGATTGTATCTTTGGTGTTGCTGGAAGGTTAAGGAAGTCGATGTCGAGTCTTGAGGTAGGAAGTGACATTTAAGGGTGCGGTGGTAGGCATTTGTAATATCTCGTCACCTTGAAAGAAGCGATTGCTATGGACCTATGGTCGATTGGCAGGTGTGCTGAACCTTCAATAGTGATAGTTCGGAAGTGAGTGCGAGTTCCAAAGCATGTTAAACTTCAACTCGGCTGTGGCACATTCGAAGGTTCCTCCGTGATGTTCCTTGGGCGAATAGTGGTTTTTCGAGGAGAGATGTGACTCTTCGCAAGGCGTCGGAGATAGTAGCCCCCAGGCGCCTAGACATGTCCATTCTTCCATTCTTCTATCCTTCCAACATGTAGCAGAGTCTCATCGGATCGAGCTTCATTCTTTACAATTCTCCACTAGGATAGCAACCACATCCTTGGCCATGGATCCCAACCTTCTCGGGGCCTGCGAGGAGCTCACAAAGAACGTCGCGCTGCTGAACACGGATGACAGCGACGTAAACGCGCATGGCATTAGTCTGGGTACTTCCGGCGCCTTGCCGCCCGCCCGGCATGAGTGCAAGGCTACCACAACCCACAAGGGCAGATACCTGATGCGACTTGGGCCCGGTGTGCCCAGCGCTGCGGAGATCCAAGAAATAGCAGGTCTCGATGCACCGCCCGCTCTCTACCATGCCGAAGAAGAGGACCCAGACGATGACCACAAATCCTACGATGATGGATCTGACGACGGCGAGGCGACTGCCGCAACTTTCTGCATCGTGTATGGCCGCACCAAGGACGCCATCCTGGACCTTGGGTTCCGCCCTCTCTTCATCCGGTACATCGACCCGGCTGCAAAGGAGCTCAGCGCTCACTCGCGCCACCCCACTCTTGGTGTTCCCGACGCCACCCTGCCGCAGTTCCGCCTCGACGACAACTATGCTATTACACTCCCGGCTCAGGACGAGTACCCCGTCATGTACTTCTTCTACGGCAAGCTGCGCGAGCCCGACGTTCTTACCAGGGTCTTGCGGCTCGACGAGCCTCCTGTATTTTATCCTGCCAGTGTGACGGGAGGCCATCTCACGAAAACGCCCTGCGGGCGGTACAACGCGCTTGTGCACGGCCGGAGCGGTGAGAGCGTGCAGGGGTCCGCGTATCTGGTCAAGAGCCGCACGGAAGAAGATGCTCTTCGGGACTACGAGACGGAAATGTACGAAGTCGTTCGCTGTCTTATCAGCTTTGAAGAGAAGGGGCAGATGAAGACCGTCCATGGCTTGACCTTCTTGTACTGCGGGGAGGAATAGGAGCAGGAGGATCTTTTGTCGGCAAGGGCTATGCCGTTGAAGACGAGCGCTAAGCTGAGGAAGTTCGAAAGGACTTAGAAACCAGACTGAATCGGCTGAGGTCAAACAGGGAGAGGCTAATTTTCGTATAAACCAGATCGGTATATAGTATCTGACTGAGGTAGCGAGCATGAACTAAATCTTGGATTTCAAATAAATTCTATAGTACTCTGTCGTGAGTATAAGATAATCTACAGTATTGATATTCCGATCCAGTTATCTCACTTCAACTCGGCGAACCCGCTTGACCAGCCCTCGAGAGTCAAACGTAGCAAGCCCGGGGCACTCGCAAGCTTCTCCTTTGCCTTGACCAGCTCCTCCACGTCCCAATTCGCCCACAGAAAGCGGCCCTTGAGGAAGTCCGACTCGGAGCTCGCCAACCAGACCGCCAGGTTGGCCATGAGCTCCGGCGAATCCGTGGGTTCGAAGTTCAGGCTACGCGCCTTGTCGGCCATGTCGCTCTGCACCACGCCCGGGCTGACGCTGAAGGCCTTCAGATCCGGGTTCTCCGCCTGCAAGAACTCAACCACCGAGGCTCCGGCGAGTTTGGACGCCCCATACCCGCTCACAGGGCCGGCGGCTGGGCCGAGGTGCGCCACGCCGGTGTTGACACTGATGAACACCGGAGCTTCCGTTGGTGGCTGGGGCTGGTTCAGAAACGCCTTGGCGAGGAGATAGGTCCCCAGGACGTTGATCTCGAATCCTGCCCACCACTCGCTTGTCTCCGAGTCTTTCAGCGGACCCGGGGTCGGTAAATAGCCCGCATTGGCGACTAGGATGTCGAGAGTCCCAGACTTGGAAATCACCTGAAACAACTGTTGGACGTCCGTCTCCTTGGCGATATCGGCCTGCACCGGTACAAATGTGGTCTGAGGATATTCTCCCGAGAGCTGCGTCACAATATCAGTACCAGCCGCGCGCGCAGAAGGAGAGGGGAGGTCGCCGCGGCAACAGATAATTTACACTACCTTTTTCGCAACATCATCTAGCAGATGCAACCGGCGTCCAGTCAAGAAGACTGTCTTCGCCCTGGCCTTTGCAAATGCCTCCGCAATCGCCTTTCCGATTGTTGTACCTCCTCCTGTCACCAGCACTGCTTTGCCGCTCGCGGACAAGTGTTTCTGCGTAGGATCCGTTGCCGGAGTGGGATCGTGATGATAACTGGTTGGTGCCGGGAAGGACATTTTTTCTTTTGTCTAGGTCAAGATTTTACTCAAGTATGAAGCTGCTTTGAATTTTTCTCAAGTAATTAGCAGTTAGTCGTATAGTGATGCCGGGTGCTCGTGTGAGTCTCTTGTATCGTCACAACATCAACCAAGGCTCGAATCTCGCGTCTTTTATAGCAGACCCCGATACCTTGCATGACCAATACTGCATCCAGTCCGAAGCCATTTGTCATCTCACAAAAGTCATGAATGGATTCCATGAGCGTATATTCCTTGCCAAGATGCGCAATTTTCTACTATGATGGCGGTGGTGTTCTCTCAGACTCGAAGGCGAAGGATCGGCTTACATGGAGCATCGCTGCAGCTTGTGCTGTGGGTTCTATTCTGGAAACGGTCTCAGAGTAAGTATCCGCGAGCCCGCCCACTGAAATAGATGGGTGGGGCTCAGTTTATAACGTAAGCTACCTCCTTTCGGACCATACCACCTTTCTGGCCACCCGCCTAAAGCCACACTGTGGCAGTACCTATCCTTCCAGCCACAGCAGTACGTCTTTTACTTATAAGGCTGGTTACAGGTTATAATAAATGTATTCATATTATAGATTTAATAGGCTTTTATATCTTTTTAAACTCTTATTATATAATATTTAACCATTTTTCTATAGTATAATGCTTTATAAAAATTTACAATTATTTTATTTTAGTTTTTTATCATGCTTCAAAAGTAAGGTATTTTAGGTGAAACAGTAAGGTGGCTCGAAAGGTGGTGTAGTCCGAACGGTGGTGGAGTACGTTAGCTGGAGTAACTAGCTTTTGCTTACGTTAACTGTGGTAATATAGCGCCGCTCGCAGAATTTGTCAGCTCTACTTCGAATCGTCTGAAGGGGCTGTCTTTTCCATTCTGAGCTGGAAACACCGCGGCTTGTACAAGCTGCGTCCTGCCAAATCGGCCAATCCACTACAAGTCTTAATAATGCCCCTGGACGGCGCACTCGTAGTTTTGGAGGCTCTCGTCTCTGCGTCTTGCCGCTTTCATGGAGTGTGTGCTACGCCGGCTCGCGACTGCGGCCATACAACCTTACCTCGACTACTCTCCATAATCCTTACCCTCTAGCTTACGAATTAATATTCCTTTCATTGGCTCTCGTTCCACCTACTGAAGGGGCAGTTTGTATAGAGCATCGCCGACGGCTTCCCGGATGCTGTCCAGATCCTCGGCGCTATCGGCGCTACCAGCCGCGACGATCGCTCGGAGCATCTCCCTCTGCGAAGGAACATGTGTGCGGTCCATAAAGCCGGATATTTTAGACGCTAGGTGTCACACTTCACTACTCGGGAGATTACTTTCGAGCGACCTCTGGATCGGCTGTCGCAGCATATCATAAACGATTGCTACGTATCCTTCGCCAAGCGCATTCTCTGTAGCCCGTCCATGGAAGTACAAGCAGCCAAGGTGATCCTCTGGACGGGACTTCTGGGATACTTCCGGGCGGTTCCCTCTACTGGATTCCAATTTCTATGGCCTAGACAAGTGATTACTAGTAAACAGAAGATAAGGAAGGCTAGGAAAAGCTTGACGATTAGATAGATGGAGAACAGATAGAAAGATTCTCAGTAGAGGAATGCTAAAACTCAGGCAGACAGGAAGGCCACTCTTGTATGCGAAGGCGTGAGTTTATGATCATGATCTAGGGAAACGAAGAATTCAAAAGCAGACTCGAGGACTTGGCCACCTGGACACCAGGTCGGCATCAAGAGTAATTTGTTTCACATGATAAGCATATCTCCCTCCTTCACGAGATAGTTCTTCACAAAATTGATGTCGGAAAGGCAGCCCTGAGGGCACGGTGTCTGGGGTAAAATCAAGGTCCGAAACCCTTTTTGGTCGCAGAGCCCGGTCGCCGCGAGTCTTCCAATCCAGTTTCCGGTGCTTCGGACGACGGCTGGGTAGGCGGGCCTATCCAGCAGCTCGAACCAGTTGTCAATGGCGACAATCTTCTCCGGCTTCTTGCTGCGGAGGCAATCCGACTGCACCGTCCCGTGCGGGCACTCCGCCGGCACCGTCCAGGTCGTTCTCGGCAGCCCGCTCAGCGTCTTGACCAGATCGACATCCCCGACCCACGTGTCCTTGTCGTAAACCTGGACGACGGCCTCCTGGAAGAAGGCCTGGATGTCTCTTGCGCCGTCGCTCTCGGGTGCGTACGGGATCCGAGATTCCGTCAGCAGGAGGTGCATCGAAGTGTTTTCAAACGAGTCCTGGCATCTGCCGTCCCATTCGTCGTGGTTGATGACGTTCCATTCGTTAGTCGCCGGCTTCCGCACCCTGGGCCTGGGGGGCGGAATCAAGAGCGACACACCCGGCTTTCCGACATTACCGTGCGCTCGTGTGACCTCGCTCGCCACCGACCATGGATCCGACATCAGCTCCGCCGCGGCGTAGATGGAGTCGCCTGCCGACACGGCCATGACGGACTGGAGCTGTTTGGGATCCAGATTCTGGTTCCCCGTCTCCATCATGATGATGCAAGAAAAGGCAACGGCTTGCGACGCTGGTGGCGAGGACCACCACGGGCCGGTAAATGATATGCCCTGATACCAGAGCATGGAGGGGAGAGACGAAGAGACGAAGTCGGTCGATATGCTCGCCGAACCAAGGGATTTGTATATGTCGCTGGCGGTTCCCAGAGCCCGAAGCGGACTCCATTCGGAGTCGAAGCTGTCCTTGGAGAAATCCAACGTTAATTTGTCCCCTTCTACGGCATCTAAGATTTGCATTGTGTCGATGGATCGTGGGAGCGTCCGATGGGTACCGAACGTCTGCCTTCTGTACAGCGCGGCGTCGGCAGGGTCCCCGAAGGCAAAATCAAATAGGACCCTTTTCCGGGTTGAGCTTGCATTCAGCACCGCTGATGGGTACCGGTAGCTGAACTCGCTCGTCCCGTGGCCACAATTCCTCGAGGACTTGAAGGTGAGTACACCTTGGTTCTCGCCAAACTTCCTCGCCCACCCAGCGTCTGCGCAACTCACCACCGTTTCCCCTCGATTCTCTCTCCCCGCACCCGGGCAATCGCCTGCGACATTGACACTGGTAGGGATCTGAAATTTTGTTGATGTCATGCTGGCCCATCCCGCGTTTGTGGCCGTGATCGACCATACACAGTGGTAGCGCTGCTCGATGACCGCGCTGCGCGGCCCCTCGGCCGCAAGAGCCGTCGCGTACTGCACAGTTTCTTTGTCGACGCTCACGATTATCCAGTCCTCGGGGCGCGCCCCTGGGAAGTGTTCGACGAGCAAACTACGCATCAACTCCACCTTGTGCTCGTGGGTTGTCGACCCGTGCTTGCCCGGGACTTTGCTCAACGCCCTGAGAAACGTATGCGGCCGGTCCAGGAGGAACAGCTGCACGCTCAGGGCGATGGGTTCGTGGCTGTTCATGAAGTTATGTTCTCGCCGGTGCCCGAAATCGACGAGTCTGCGGGAGCGCCGCTTTTCCTCGCCCGTTGCTTCCAAGTAGAGGTCGGCAGCCTCGCCCAGGGCCGATATCCAAGAGGAGGAATGCATGGTTTTGGCCTGTTTCCATACCCACGACCAGTAGCCACAGATTCTTTCGTATTTGTCGCGCATATCCGGCCACTGCCGGGCCAGGATCCCGATCACAATCAGAATAAGTTGCTGGAATGAGACCCGGGAGTCGTCCTCATTCAGCACCTTGGTCACGAGGACAGGATCTCCATAGTACCGAAGCTTCGCCAGTGGGAGGGACCAGCACACGCCGTGGTCTCCTCCCTGCGTAGACTGGAGACCAATCGTCAAGATGCCGCCGGGCCCGAACAGCGGGTCCGCCTGAGCGACCTCCTTGAACGCATCGACGTAGAGCATCATGTCCGGGTACAGATGCCAGGCCGAGAGGCCGACCAGCGCCGCGCCGTGGTGGATGCTCTGGGGCATCCCGGCGAGCAGGTTGTTGACGACCTTCATGGACTCGATCCACGCCTCCATGACGCTCTCGTACGTGTGCTCGGTCGAGTTGACCACGACGTCGAGGTTGCTGAGGATGAGCCGCAGCTGCGTCTGCTGCCGGGCCTTGACCATGTCGGCGGTCGCGAGCCACGCCCGCGCGCTGGCGTCCCACTCGGCCAGCTGCTCGCGGGCCACGTTGGCCTGGACGGCGGCCATCTCGGCGAGCCCGATGTCGTCGCGCTGCAGCAGCAGCTCCTTCTTGCGGGCCTCGGTGATCTCGGCCCAGATCGACACGGCCTCCTTGGGCGACCAGAAGCGCGCCAGCATGCACGCCAGGAGCTGCAGGCAGATGGCCTCGGGCCCCGCCGTCGCGGCGGCCCAGATGGCCGTGCCGTCGATCCCGACGTGCCCGGAGAACACGGAATGCGACACGTTGCCGCTGCCGCCGCCGCCGCCGCCGCCCCGGCCCGAGGCTGGCGTCGCAGTCGCCGCGGCGGATGTGCTCACCGCAATCTCCGAGACGCGCTCCCCGTAGGCTCGTATCAGATGCGGGACTTTGGGAATCTTGCTGCGGAACAGCGCGCCGAGTCGCCGCGCCGTCATGTGCTGGGTTCCGTCCTCGGCGAGGTGGCGGCGCTCCTTGGAGAGGCAGGACCCCAAGGCTTGGTATTCGATCGGCGCCTCGACTTTGAACAGGGAGAAATCGACGTTGACGGCCGCCAGGGCCAGCGTGGTCT
>FTAS01000116.1_pt1 | contig 28279 bp, 24 predicted proteins | sample 1639141 | NCBI WGS metagenome assembly FTAS01 (sample SAMEA3914812, study PRJEB12502) | metagenome | biome: forest; material: soil | place: Canada | collected 2011-07-07 | depth 0.1 m | reverse complement strand
CTCCTCGATGCGACCAAGTACTTCATCGTCCTCCGAGACGCCATCGGCCACGGCCAGTCTAGCAAGCCGAGCGACGGTCTGCGAGCCAAGTTCCCCAAGTACGGCTACCAAGACATCGTGCGGGCGGACCATCTGCTGCTCACGGAAGGACTCGGCGTGAACCACTTGGCCCTGGTCATGGGCACCTCCATGGGCGGCATGCAGTCGTGGCTGTGGTCCGGCATGTACCCGGACTTCATGGACGCGGCGATGCCTCTTGCCTCGCTGCCGACGGAGATTGCCGGCCGGAACCGAATGTCCAGGAAGATGATCATCGACGGCATCACGCGGGACCCGGCGTACAGAGGCGGCGACTATCTGAGCCAGCCCGCCCACGGCCTGACGTCCGCGCTGTATACGCTGACGTGGATGTCTAGCGTGCCCCTCCAGTGGCAAAAGCAGTGTCCGGACCGGGAATCGGCCGACTCGTTTCTCGAGGAGCGCGTAGAAGCCGCGCTGAAGAGCACGGACGCCAACGATTTGCTGTACCAAGTTAGTGCGTCCTTCGACTACGACCCGCGACCGCTGCTAGGGCGAATCAAGGCTTCGCTGCTGGCGATCAACACCGCCGACGACCAAGTCAACCCCCCCGAACTCAAGATACTAGAGGAAGAGATTAAGAAAGTGGCCAACGGCCGGGCAGTGGTGTTGCCCATCACCGACGAGACACGCGGCCATGGGTCCCATACCATCGCTGTGCTGTGGATAGATTTGCTGAGAGGTTTATTAGAAGAGACAGGTGTTTTGCTCTAAAGGATGATATCACTCGATTCGAAGGCAAAATCGCCGGCTAGAGGACAAGACGGAGTCGGAGTTAGGGTAGCTAAGGTCTACTGATATTTATGCTGTAGCCACTTCTCGTTTCTCTCTTGATCAAGGTACCAAGTAGCTGGTCCCCTCGCGCTATGGTGCCATATACGACATGTCATTTCCAGAGTGAGACCATTTTCTCTCTCCGGCCGTCGCAAGACAAGATCCCTTGGATAGTTGGCTCGAGTATTGTGTCTCGACTTTATTCAGGCCCGATGGCAGTTGAAGACGTACTTGATAGCCCAGGGGCTTCGAGTAAGTCGATAGGTCGTAGGACTCTTCGTATGAATGGAGTGGACGTGTTCCATCATCTAGCTAGGAAGCGCCCCTAGGACTGCCCAAACACTCGGAGGGTATAGCTAGCGCCTTGCATGCTCTTTTATTTAATGTCACCGGTGAAGAGTTTCGCTGTTAGATGGTCCAAGTCAATCACGTGAGGGGAGCGACTCGGATTCTTGGATGACCCGTGTTCTCCCCACCCTTCGACACCTCGGCCTTTTCGTTCTACGAGGATCGGATTTACGAACAGTTGCAAACTGTGCTCTATTTATACTGGCGCACCAGACATTACAGCTGAAAGCACTGTCTCAATACATCCTGTACAGAGACTTTTTTAAAGAAAGATTTAGGCAAATATGACCCATACAGCCGAGCCCGAGGTTGTTCTATACGATCTGGCCTGCACGAAAGGCGTCTGCTTCTCTCCTGTCGTCTGGCGTATCCGCCTTCTACTCAACTACAAGCGCATCCCATATAAGACGATATTCCTGGAGTTTCCAGATATCGAGCCAACACTGAAAGGGCTGTAAGTTGAAGGCGCGCCCTACATCGCTTCCCACCTTCATTTGCGCGGCTTCGCATTTCCTCCTCATCGTAGTATTTTTTTTGCTTTATATGCAGCGCATTTACTTGCCCATCCCGAAAATTTAGACTGACATCTCTAGCGGTGTTGTGCCCCCAGAGGCGGCTTCCGGGCAAAGGGCCAAGTATACCGTGCCGACGATCCATCATGTGCCAACCAATACGTACATGATGGATTCGGCCCCGATTTCGCAGTTCATCGAGTCCACGTATCCGGATCGACCCGTGCCGCTGACGTCGGAGCTGGGGCGCGAGATCGAGGCCAAAGCACGCGCCGCGGCTGGCTCGGTCTTCCGCGCGTCGGTGGTGCCGCGGGAGGTGAACATCCTGTCGCCGCGCGCGCAAGAGTTCTTCCGGCGCCCGCGCGAGGCCGCCCTCGGACACCGGCTGGAGGATCTTCTCAACCTGGAGACGGAAGATCAGCAGTGGGCCGCCGCGGCGGAGGGGATGCGGGCTGTCAGCGAGCTGATGCAGACGCACAAGGCCGAGGGGCCATTTATCCTCGGCGCCGATCCGAGTTATACCGACTTCTTCATCGCGGGATCTCTCCAGTCGGCGAGGACGATCGATGAGGGCTTGTTCCAGAGGCATATGAAGTTTCCTGGGTACGCGGCTATATATGAAGGGTGTCTGCCTTACATGGAGAAGAAAGACTGAGCGTCTCGGAGGTAGCAGTTCAATAGCGCAACTTATGTGCCTTTCCAAAAGCATGCTACTACAACCTCTACCGGGATAGGTATGCTGGGAGTGCTATGTACGCATCCTCGTCCTCGAGACAAGTCGAACCCCCCCCCCGGTAAAGATGCGGGTGGATAAAGATGGTGTGGCCACGCGAGCTCCAATCACGCAGCCACCCTGTAGTATACTAATGAATACTTTGTATAATGCAGACGAGGTGATTATGTTAGAGACGAACTCAGCTTTGAGATCCCGTAAGTCCTGGGTCAGAAAGAACGACAGTTCGGGCTCAGGCATGATGCACCTTCAATGCTGGCGTCATGATCCAAACCAGAGGACCGTTCTTTCGAAACACATCGCGCCTAGATGGGGGCCGGGACGCCGCACCGAGAACAGTATCCTGTGCGATTACTGCGAGGGGGGGGATGCGAGGCGATTCGTTGCTAGGGGACTTCTTTTGGCCGTAAAGGCACCAACGTAGTTTGGGTTTCTTCGTTCCATCGGTGCCTGGGGGAAATATTGGCAAACCAGCATCCTATCTCTACAGCACCCACATTGTGGCGTCAGTCTATCGCAGGCTCGTCGTGCCTTAAAGCAAGGCCTGCAGGCATTTTGACGTTTGCCTGAAATTCGAGCTGGCCATATAGGACGGTCCTTGCTGCGGAGCTTGGGTCCTTCCAGTGTCGGCGGAGACGCAGCAGCAGAAAAATACCCGAGCCGATTGAGCGCGGATTGAACCAATGGCTGGGCGGTTGATTCAGGACCGTCCGCCGCCGAATGGAGCGGAGCGGACTAGCGGTGGACCAGCAACCAACCGTAGGCACGCATTTGCGGCTGCCTGCCCTGCCATGTCCCGCATCGGGCGTTCGTCGTGCTGGTACGCGATTAAGACTGTTGGGAACTAAGGTAGTCCGTCAAATACCGACTAGACCAATGGTATGATCTGCCGTAGCTAATCGGGATCAGGATAATGAGACAAGTTCGATTGTAGTGTGCCTAGAGGGAGCAAGAACTTTTGACCGGCCGCTATTTGTATAAGATATCACCAAAGGACACCTCAGTTATACTAGTGGAAAATCCCATACTCGGATGAAATAAAGTACAACCAAGAAATTCTCGAATCGGAGTCCCACAAAAACATGTCTTCTCTGCGCGTGAACCCATCTGCTCTTGCTCACAAGGACACCTATCCTGCCATATCTCCCAGCCGCCCTGAGCTCTCCCAGGCTGGCAAGACCGTCCTCGTTACCGGCGGCGGCAGCGGTGTGGGATACGCCATTGCAAGCGGCTTCGCCCGGGCTGGTGCCTCAGCCATCATCCTCACAGGTCGTCGCGAACATGTCTTGAAGTCTGCAGCCGAGCAGCTGAAGGCTGACTGGGCAGCGGTGAACCCCGGTCTCGCCGTGCATACGCACCCTGTGGATGTTACCAGCAGCGAGAGCATCGCTGCTCTTTGGAGCTGGTTGGTCGAAACGAAGACCGTGATTGACGTTCTTGTTCTGAATGCCGGCCTGCAATCCCCCATGAAATCCATGCTTCAGCTCGGGCTGGGCGGGGTATGGGAGGCTTTCAAGGCGAACGTCCAAGGCCACATGGACTTCGCCGAGCGCTTCCACAACCAGGAGAGACCCGACGCCTCGAGCCCCGCGGTAAGCAGCCAGGTGCTTTTCTCTATCTACGCGAATCTTTTTCTGTGCTGACATTCTCGTTCGTCCGATACGCAGGTTCTAGTTAATGTTTCGAGCGCGGCTGCTTGGGATTTGGTCTCCTGCAAGCCAATTCCCGTCTATGCCCTCACCAAAAATTCTGGCCATATGCTCCTCCAGCAAATCGCCCAAGATGTACCGGCCGAGAAGATGCGCATCGTCAGCTATCACCCTGGGATGATTAAAACGGCGGCAACGGAAAATATCCCAGAGAGCTACTTCCCGGGAGGCATCCCGTGGGACAAGCGTGAGTACTGCTCGATCGATGCTGCAGTGCCTCACGCGCCTGGCTGACGATGCATTTAGCTGAGCTTGCTGGTGACTTTGCGGTCTGGCTGGCTTCCCCTGACGCTGCCTTCCTGCACGGCCGTTTCGTCCAGGCGGCCTGGGACGTCGACGAGCTTTGCACGGGCAAGATGCGGGAGCGAATCAACAGCGACCCGTTCTTCCTCAAGTCGGGCGTGCTTGGATTTCACCCCTAGGAATGCACGCAAGAGTCGGAGCGTAGCGATCCAGCATATTAGGAGAGTCTCTTTGTTTTCGGTAGTCGTAACTACCTTACCTAACTAGCCTAACTAGTAGCAAATCGCCTATCTTTACAAGTAGTCACTGATTCCTAGTCATGACTCGGTGCTTTCTGAAAATTGCTGTTTCCAGCGGACAATCTGAACTCCATTGCACGTTCTGCCTCCCTTTGGGTCGAATTAAGAAGGAATCTGAATTGCTTTGTCGACCAATCCCCACGTATGCTCTACCACCTTGTCCATCTGCTCCTCGGTCCAGATGGCTTTGTTCCGAATCAAGACCCCCTTGTTGTTCATGTTGCTCCAGTACCTGCCCTCCTTCTGGCTCGACGCGGTGCACTCGGGAACTCCGTTCAGGAGATACTCGGCACACTTGTCGGGAGACACGGCGATAACCTTGCCTAAAGCGCGTACTACCGGTCGCAGGTACCAAGGAAGCTCGGATCCAAGATTTGTGTTGACGACGCCGGGGTAGACGTGGAAGAACTGCCGGCTGCCCGCGCCTTGCTTCTGCTGCTGCGCCGCATAGTACTGAATCATGCCGTCGGTCATGCTGAGACAGTGGTCCGCGGCTTTGGCCAGACTGTAGTGCGTCTTCAGGTCGAGGTCGTCCCAGATGAGCTTGCTGGGGTTGCCCAGGTTGCCGTCGAGGACGATGACGACCTTGGCGTCGTCCTTCAGCACCGGCAGGAGCTCGCGTATCAGCAGCTGCTTCCCGTAGTAGTGCAGCGCCATCTTGCGATCGATGCCCTCGGGCGTCTCCGTCCTGCCCGCGAGGGTCAGGATGCCCTGGGTCATGATGAGGAGGTCGAGCTTGCTCTCCTGCGCCGACTTGAACGCATCCGTATACTGCTTGATCTGGCGCATGGACGACGCATCCAGCGGTCGGAACTCCATGTTGGCATGCGGGATGTTCTTGGGCTTGGTGCGGCCGCTTATGATGACGGCGGAGGTGCCTGCCTGGGCGGCAAGGCGGCAGGCCATCGCATAGCCAATGCCGTTCGTCCCACCGACCACGAGCGCTCTGACGGACATGATGTTCCGGGGGGGTTTTCTTCTCTTTAAAGTTGGTTGAAGGTGATACGTTATTGCACACGAATTCTTTTTTTTTTGGTTCCGCGTATGCTCTTCTGACTGTGTCGTCACTGCGGTTTTTAGCCTTTCGAGACCGCTGCAGGATCGGTGATTGCGGACAGTGTACGGCCGGGAACATTGCGCCGTGTCCGCGAGCGAGCTAGGCCGCATGCGTCGTAGCGCGCCATATCTGGCATTTCCGCACGCGACACCATTGCTGCAGCGTGACTGTACCCTTAGGATCCTATTTCTGCCCATAGAATCTGTGTGATAGAGAAACTGATTGATAGGACTAGGAGTCGTAAGTAAAGATTTTTTTTTTCCTGGATCTGGAGGGCTGGATGGCGCGGTGTTGTAGCAGAAGTGGCAGTTTGGTTGCCCAGTTCGAAAATCTCCACTTAGAAGCCATTCTCTCGACAATATTGCTGGCAGTACGTTGTCATGTTTCACTTGTCGTGTTTTCTGACCAAATATCTCGCTACACTAGGTACAGTATAGCACAATGGAACTTCGATATAAGTAAGGATGGAAGGTACCTTTGAACGGTCCACCTTGCCACCTCGAGGGCTGTGCCAGCAAGCAATGCTCGTTTCTGCACCCATTGCTCTGCGATCAGCTTACTGCCCCACTCAACTGACGTATTCAACAGAGAGCCGGTATAAAAATTAATAAGTTTGTATCACAGAGACATGCTCTCTCATGCATCCAGGACCGTCCTCCACTAGAAACCAATGCATCAGGCCTTCTTGGCGGTTATCCTGAGAATATCGGCTTCGATATGCTCCCATACGCTCTGCGCCGTGCCGTCCTCCCTCATCTTGGAAAGAATCTCATCCACCAGCGGCCCTCCGCTCTCGCATCTCTCATCCACCGTGTAGACGCCGCTGCCAACCTTTCCATCGCTCCCTTTCGCGACAGTCACGTCTCCACTCCCACTCGCTGGCACTGGCACCCCGGCTGCGCCAGCATCTCCCTGGCTCGGGGCGTAGCGCGCGCTCGTGGCCAAGAAGAGATGCCGCTCGCCACTCTCCGCGGGCGAGATGCTTATGAAAGGGCTCGCCAAGTAGGTCAGCATGTTCCCAAGCACGTAGGTGACCGGATTGTCGATGGTCTTCATGATGCCCGACTTGACGAAGCCAGGGTAGTCGTGGACGAAGCTGACGTCCGGGGCCGCGCGGGCCGCCTCCTCGAGCAGCAGGGTGACCATCGACGCGCTCTGCGTCCTAGACTCCGCCAAGGAGAGGTTTTCGCCGGCGAGATTGTTCGGGTCGATCGGTCCTTCCTTCGTGCCGACCAGCACGCTGACGACGCGGCGCAGAGAGGTCGCAGCCTGGAGGAGCGGGAGCAGGTTCATGGTGAAGCGGGTGCGGGAGTGTAACTTCAGAGCACGCTGGACGGACAGTCCTTCCTCCGTAACTAGCAGCGAGGGAGTCAGCAGCGCTTCGGGGAGAGGTTGCATGGAGGCGATGGGTATATGTGTATACCTGGGTTTCTCGCCAGGGTTCCTTGGCTCTGAAAAAGGATATTGATCGCGGTCTCCTTGCTCTTGATCCGATCGCACACCTCGTCGACGACGTTTAGCAAGCTGATGTCGGCCTTGATAAACTCGAAGTGGCTGCTCGGCGAGAGCTCTTGGCACTCTTTGATGATGCGGTCGGCGGCATCTTGGGCACGGCCGACCAGATAGACGCGGCTGTTGGTAGAGTGGGCAGCAAGGGCTTTCAAGGTGTATTCACCGATTCCGCTGGTCCCTCCAACGAAGACAGCTACGAGGCCCTGGGGGAAGGTGGATGCAATGGCCTCGTTCGACTTGGTCACGTCGCTGAGAACAACCATCTTGCAGTGCTGTGGCTATTCTGTTTCGTGTGAAGGTGCTAATACCACAAATGTGGCTTCTGGATCTGATGAGTAATGTTGACTTCACGAGTCTGCTAGGTGGATGACTCGAGTTATGAGGAGGAATTGTAATCACCACGTGGCACAGTCGTACTTTCCTGAATATATACCGTTTATCAGAGATCGGTTAGCGGTCGGGATTCGCTCCTTGCTTGAGACGCCTTGAATTTCGGTAGATGCGAGGTCGGGGACTCGGGGGTACAGAAAAGCTCATTTACGGCCCCGCTCGGAGAGGACCGACGGCGAAAAGAGACCCGCCGAAATCGAGACCAGCCGGATTTCGGGTCTAGGTCCAGGCTCCGTAGTGCGCGGGGAGATCACGTGGTGTGGCCATAGTGATACCTGTGAAAAGAAAATAGTATGGTGGGAAATTTAAGATGCTGCAGTACTCATACAAATGGCCTGTTTTGTGCAGTCCCATACGGAGGTGCTTTTTTTTTTATCATTTCGCACCTTTATCGTGTCTTTCCGTGTTAGTGCTGACCCGACGACATCGTATGCGGATCGCTCTACCGTACATATAAGGCTTACCCCTACCCACAAGAACTCCATGTATCAGATATGATGGACCAGCAGAAAAATGTTCCATGAACCTCTTAAAAATTGTACGATAGAGCCAAAGGCTCCTGTTATTAGGTCAAATTTCTAATTCCGCCGACTCCACGAAACACCAGTCCCATCGACCGCCATAAGTCCTTCACACCGTACTGCTTCGAGCATCAGAGGTATATCTACATTTTAGCCTTTTTATTAGGGAGGTGGACAATCATACCGTCAATTCGTCGACGAGTTGCTGTCTGTACTTTGTGTAGTCTTGGCGACGTCTTCGACAACATGTTCTACTCTGGAAGCTTTGAACGCGGCTATCATGTCGATCGCCGTGCAGCATTTACCTGCGTCGGTAAATGTCTTGGCTAAAGCTGCGGCAATGTAAGAGACCGGCTTCTCAAAGTAAGGTCCTTGTCCGTCTGTTGGCTCAAAGTCGCAGCCTTTTCTTGGAGTTTATCGCGACACCATTGATACCTCTGGTATAGCTGAACCCCATGGTGTTTGATGGCTGAATCAAGAGACATATACTGTGGCCAACCAGCACAGAAGCGACTTCCTGCAGGCCGCTGCAAATTGAATTTATCGATGACGATGTCGGCAAACTCCATAGCGTCTTCTCGGAATGCCAGAGTCTGTAGGACCTCGTCTTGTCGATTTAAGGCCCGCTGGTCGCCCGCGATAAATCTCTTAAGCAGCCCCAGAACCCTTTTGGAGGCGCCGCCCCTCCAATCTTCAGGACAAATGGTAATATGTCGTTCCGCAGCGAGACGCGGACGACGTACACCACTGTCGCTGCCAAGAATACTTAGGTCATGGCCCGAGATCGGTGTACTTGTCTCTCGAGAATGGGACGGGCCGTTCTCATTCGCCGAGCTAGATCGCGCGTGGCCCAATGGCACTGACGGTCCGGCGAATGCTGTGTCTGGTGTGCGTTTGACTTCGTCTTTTTCTAATTCAGAGACCATATCCTCATAAAGTGGGTTGGAAGGGTCCTCATTCTCCTCTTCCGCGCGTTTAGCAAGAGATTGCGGCCCATACTGGTCATCAAGCTGATGTGAGCTTTGCGTAGCCATGGCGAACAGGTATTGTTGTTGGAATGGTAGAGATAATGAACTTGTCTAGCAGAGGTATTTCTGACGGATGAAACTGCAAGGTGGGCGTAGAAGGCGACATATAAAGATAGGTTGGAGACAGTTTGCCTGGGGAATATATACGAGACATATATATAATCCCGACTTCTCACGGCGCCGTAAGATTTGCCGTGGTTCCAGGTCTCTTGTGGGTCAGGGTCTGACGGCCTGTGGCTCACGGCGCTGTAAGGTTTGCCGTAGCCCTGGTTTCTCCCGTGGGCTGTACGCCGAACCGGGAGTCTGAGCAACCTTATACGACCGGCGTGATCCAACCCAACGCCAAATCCAAACGGCCAGCTCCGTTGGCCCCATCGCACGGATGGATGAAACTCTTTCAGCAAGGTCGAGGCCGAACGGCCCAGGGTGTAAAAAACTCAGTTGGCTCTAACGCTCATATGAACTATAAGCTATGTAACATTGCCTCATAATTAAGAACAATCCTGATGTATACTACCCCAATAGTTCTGACTTGGCTACTATCTTGTTCAAATGAAAAAGAAAAAAAATTATCCAAGTCGCTGACGGCTCAAATCGACCGCTATATTCGCCGTAGCACCATCAAAGAAATCATTCATAACCAGCACGAGTGCCTGATCTCCGCACACCCGCAAAGCATTATCACGCACCCAGGGGAGCGTCTCGGAATCGCAGATGGCCTTCGTCGACAACAAACAGCTATTCGACGCGCTCGCAGACAGGACGCTGTATACGACCGCCTTCGGCACGTTCGTCGCCGTCGCCTGGCACTGGATGTTGATGAAGGGGGTGTTTGCCTCGCTCTGCGCCGTCAGCGTGGTCCCGAACTCCGCGACGATGCTATCGCCGTTGAGTGTCGCGTTGCCGGCGTCTGTGTATGTCGATAGCGAGTTGACATTCTGCATGACGATAAGGCGCTTGCGATCGCGCCGGAGCTGGCCGATGGTGGAGTTGCGGAGGTCGTCCAGGCTGCCGGCGACAACTTGGCCGTTCGCGAGCGCCAGCCCCGCGTTGAGGTAGTCGCTCAGCTCCTGGTCGGTAGGTCTGGCGCACTCGTTGGGAACGCCGTCCCAGCGGAGCTGCACGGCGACGATCTCGGTCGGGTGTGCGACGAGGAATTGCACGACATCGTGCAGAAACTGGTCGTACGCCATGCCGGGGATGGCGCTGTGCTGGAAGTAGAGCTTGTCCGGCAGCGCGTTGACGGCAAGGAGGGCACTGTGGCAATGGGCAGGACGGAACTCGAAGTAGCGCGCGCCGATCTGGAGGATGGTATCCAGGCTGTCCTTCTGGGTGATGGCGAGGCTGGAGACGATGCTGGGGGCTATCAGGGACACAGCCGGACCGGAGATGGCATCGGCGATCTCGCCCATGATCCGGTCGTCCGAGATCATGGCGCCCAGAACAGCACTCCCTGCACGCTTGAGCGCTGCGTCACTGTTCTGCATGCTGTTCATGCCGATGTCGTGAGCGGCCGGAAGGAAGAGTTGATGGAACGGCTGCTCCTCCTGTCGCGAGTTCGGAGCCGCGACCGTGCCGATCCAGTTGGAAAAGTTGGGCGTCACGGTCACATAGCACTGATGACGGTTGGGAAGGACATTGAAGCCTTCGCCGGCTTCGTAGAACCCATAAGAAACGATGACATCGTCGACCAAGACCGAGGGCGAGTTCGCGATGGTAGTCATGGTGCCGCCGGACGCGTTACCTGTGATTGCGTTCACATCCGTCCACTGCTCCGTGATCAACTTGCCATTCTGGAAGACTTTGAAAGCGAAACGACCCGTCTTGTCAAACAGGTTGGGTATGTTGTGTGCATCCACTTCAAGGTCTCCGTTCCAAAAAGTATTGAGCTCATTCTTGGTCACCGTCTGCGCCGGTACCGAGAACTCAACTGAGCATCCCGGCACGGAGATATAAGAGTAGCACTGAACACCTTTGCTCGGCATATTGAAGAATCAGAAAGAGGCCAAAATATACCGGATTTTGAGGATTACAGTTAGCTATTCCATCATGCTAAAGTAAAAGGGAAGTTGTGGGCAAACAAAATGATGTAGAAGTAGCTCGGTTATTACCAGCTGAAGGTTGGGGTCTTGAGTTGCGGCGAATTAGAAGCTCTCTAGGAGTCTCCCCACGTGAATAAAGCCACACCTGACGGGGTCAGCTGAAAAGGCCCCTCAACAACTCAATAGGCCAAGCACTTCTAGGCCAAGACAGGAGTGCTTGGCGTCCATTAGCACGTGGAGCTATCATGATGGTTCCACAGGGAGGTGAAATATCGCGCAATAATGTATCCGTCTTGTATTCATTAAATATCCGGGTCATCGCTTTGTATCATCAGGTAGCAGCTCCAGCTATGCTCCACCTTCTAGTTGTAGAACTATATAATCACTCTTTCATGGATGTGGCCCATCGATCGCCTCGGCAGCTTTGCTCACTTCTGCTGGTTCGTCCTCCAGCTTGTCCGATGCCGACTCGTCGAGCTCCTTGACGCCCTCCGACGGCCGCTCTGGGACAAGGAAGACGGCGACCGACGTGAAAGGAATGGTGATGAAGAACATGACGAAGGCGATGATCAAGTTTACCATCGGAGAGACCTGTGCTGCGCCGATTCCGAAAGCAAGGCAGGAACCGATGGACTCGAAGGAACGGACGATTCCGACGCCCAGGGTGAGGCTTTCGAGGTCGTTAAAGAAGGTGCCCATCAGCCAGTAGGTAAACATGTAGTGAGATTCGTTCATGAATCTAAAAGAGGGGTTAGTTTTTCAGATAAAGCATAGAGTAAACGCCAAGATGTAAGACAAACCTCATCAAGACCATAGACGCAAAGCCCCTGCCGAATCCGGGCGTCGCCCAATCCAGGGTCACCTTTGGTGTTGTGGTCTCGTAGAGCTTCTCATTGGCAAACTGCCAACCGAACAATGCCAGCATGAAAGTCGCGAAGAACAACCAGGTGCCTTTGGCCAGCGCCGGTCTGCCCCAGCGCTTTCTGTCGAGGAACCAACCCCAGAAAATGTTGGCAAAAGTTGCCACTACTCCGGATACCAAGGAGCCGAGCGTTCTCGACCGGACCGAGAAGTAGTTGGTGAGGTAGATGCCTAGGTATGTACCATTCCACTGGAATCCGACCAAGATAGGGATCAGCAAGAACACCTGCTTCTTCTTCAGAAGAGCCCACAGGTTGCGGAACTCGCCCAGACCGACCGGTTTCTTGGTCGCCGGTGCTGTCTTGTGGCCATCGGTGTGGATGATCTTCTCGGGCGGCGAAACTAACAGAGCGAGAGGCAACCCAAGGCACTGCAGGCCAATCAAGACTAGATAGGTAGTGTAGGACACCTTGCCCTTGTTGCCGTCGTTGATGTTCAAAGAGAGCTGGATCGCCGCTCCGATGAGCTGACCGAGCTCACGCAGACCGAGCCAGATTCCGGCTACACTCGACGGTCAGCAACCCAAGCTAAAATACGACGCGGTACTCTGGAGAGATCGGTGACTTACTGAACTTGCCGCGATTTCGCACGCTGCTGTAGCCAAGAGCAATGGCACCTTCGGCAGCCCACAGAGCAGACGCAGCAATGCCGCATGTGGCTCCTCCGAACAGGACAAACCACTGAACACCGTACCGGTTGTTCACATAGAGGGAGGCAGAATACGGCGCATAGCCCAACGTTCCAATCACCAGCACCCATTTCAGCCCGATCTTGTTGGCTAGAATGGCAAATAGAGAGCAACCAAAGACCATGATACTGGTATCGTTAGCCACAAAGTTCCGTAACCAGGTAAAGGAGAGTGGGCGGTATATGTACTAACCCGAAAGTCAGCGAGTTTGCGCCGTTCACTAGGTATGGGAGCTGCTGGCCTCCCGCACCGGTGCCTGGGATAATGTTAGCTTCCGCATCGAGCTTGATTTCCGGTTTTGTAGTTGAACCTACTATTCAGCGCATTCCAGATTCCCGGCTGTGTGAAGGAGATCAATCCCACCAAGATCACGTTGAATAGCGGGCTCCGATACGCTCTTGTGAATGCAGATACCGGCTTGGGCTGAGAGGCTTGCTCGCTCTCCACCTCCTCTCCGGTCTTGACGATGTCGGTCGACATGGCGACTCTTGGTTGCTCGCCCCTGGGCGCAGTCTCTTGGCTTCTTGAACTTTTTTTCGGGAAGAAAGCCGGAGGCTGCAAAGGGTACCCGCGACAGGAAGAAACTTGAATGTCGGATTTTGACTATGGCAATGCAAATATTCAGACAGATACCCCACGATGTTTATAGAGGCCATGCACCCCATCGACGGGGTGGATCGCTGCGGTTGTCATAGCGCATTGGCGCGTATGTTGTGATACGGTGCGCGGATGAGGCGAGACCCAAGGCCCAGGCACTGGACGCCCGGCTCGTTGCCGATACCCTTGTCGTCCGGTACTGTCAAACGGTATTCTCGAATCACGGCTGAGAAGCTCGCGATAAAATGGGCTACCCCCCGTGGTGTTGTGGACTTGGTGGGGAGCTGCTTGAGTCGTGCTAACAGGGGCCGATGGCGACATCGCCAAATCGCAGCGTTGATGAGTGTAGTTCGGCTTGGCGTGGCCCAAAACCCCCCTCAAACTATAATATGTCGATAGTGTGAAAATTTTACCTGGTACGAGGTTGAGTTGTCTTCGTACTCTTTAATTATGGGGAAGATATACTTCGTAGAGATCGTTGCCGGTTTACTGAGTGTACTGTTGTGTTCCTGTATACCATTTGAGAGGGAGGTTCATTACTATGATATAAGGTACGATATGAACTGAATCCTAGTGCTACTACTGCCTTCGTAGCGGGGATTATATCGCCTATCTAGTGGTCGGCACGTGGCAGCCGCCTGAGCAAGCAGATCATGGGCGTTCTTCGCCTAGCCTGATATGTGCAAGCTTGCCATATTTGCTGTACGATAGTCTAGGAACCGTTCGACCGAGATCTAGGTTTTCTTGTCAAAGAGATATCGGATAGGGGCCCGATCTCGGTGGCAGGTCAGCCACCCGCAGCGCTACTCGCTAGACCGCTGATCGCATCATCGACTACGAGATAGGCTTATGTACTCTTAGAAACGCGGCAGTTTTAAATGTTGCCTAACCTATGAAGCTGGAGAGAAGCCCTGTTCCCTTTGGAGGGTTTAAAAATGCCTATGTTCCACTATTTCTAAAAAGGGGTATTGCTGCGAAAGCGTTGGTCTAACGTGGGCAACGCTTACTTCCGAAGTCCTCCGGAGATATCCGCCCTGCGTCCCCGGCCCGGTAGTACTAAGCATATCTTGGTCAATAGGCCATATCTGTTTTCTTTCGAGGGCTACCGCATGATCTCTTTGGGCTCATAACTGCGATGGTTCAAGTGAAAAGGTGCCGAAGAGGATGATAAATCATGTAATCCGAGCGTGTGGTGGAACGGGCTCCTTGATATCTTAAGCTCGATCCATAGTGACATGCAATTCCTAGCGGTGGGAGGTTCAAGACATAGAAAAAGAGAGGAACACGAAAAGCTCGTCTCTCAAACCCTCTCTGTCTATGAGGCAGCTGTACGACCGCATGGTCACTTTATTTGACACCGCTGGCTTGCTTGTCATTAGCAGTCGCTGATGTTTGGGTGCTGTGCTTCTCGTCACGGATTCCATATCCATGATTCTACATATCAAGTATTTTCTGGCGGGCTACAATCTGATAAGCCAGTCTCGACATCTTCAGGTCTGCCACAAGAAGTTTCAACTCCAGGCACTGGTCAGTAGCCTATTCAAAAGCTAGAGTAGCTGGTTTTACCTAAGTAAGGTACGGTAAGGTAGTAAGAGTAGCTAAGCAAGGTTCCCACGTGAACTCTGGGCCCAGCTATACCTCAATATAATTATCACGTGCCCGGTGCTCGGCAATTCAAAGCGAGTAAAAATAAACCTACCGCTCTGTATCTCTGCTTTTTATCCTATATTGCTTGTATCCTGTTAAATAGGTAGGGTTGCCCTATAGAACAGCTGGCCATCCATACGAAATGCTCGGCGGTCACTTAGCACTGGATCTTGTCAATTGCCGGCAGATCCGGCAAAACTAAGTCGGTTGTGAGCCAAGCAAGATAAGTATCTTCAACGCGTTCTATAGGTCGGCAGCGTTCTTTGCCATATTGACATTTTATGAGCCCTGGTGTTCGAGTAGATCCATGATAGCGAGTAGCCCATGAGCCAAAATAATAATAGAGATGGGAGTTGGCCCTTACCCACACTCTTCGCTTCCTTTGCAACGCATCTCCATTCTCTAGTCATCGTTTGCGTTGTACATCCAGTTCGCGATACTCCTCTGATACACGATGATTTGGCCCAGTGGTCTCCTCGCCTTCGCGGCTCTTGCCCAGGCTTTTCCCCAGGGCGGCCGGGGCGGTGGCGGTGGCAAGACCGCTATGCTGCGGTTCGGCTGCTCCCAAGTCGTGATCGAGCGGCTTGACCCGTAAGCCATCCCGCAACTCATGCGCCAGGCCAGGTGTGGATAGGAGCGTCGTATCCAGTTCTAACTCGACATATCGCATAGTCTCGTCAATCCGGATGTGAATCCTTCTCCTCACCTTCATCAGGTAGTTGGCGGGAATGCCTTCAATGCGTCGATGCCATCCGCGGACATTTCCAAGATTGCCACGTGCACCACATGCAGTTTTGACCAGGACTTTTCCAACTACTGGACGGCGAATTTGTACTTTCGTTCCCGCAATGGCACCTTCAAGCGCGTGCCCCAGATCGCGAACCAGGGTCTTACCGGTGACAACGGCGGCGTGACCGTCTACTACACCTCTCCGGGGTCCAAAGCAACAACGGCATTCAAACCGGTAGGTTCTCGGCGATACAACTCGTCTCGGCGGTTGTCGGTGGAATCTACTACTTCTGCTTCCTATCGCTTTCCGGGCAACATCTTGCACTGGGCTGACTAGCAATCAAGGGTTTCCGAATGCTCACTGGTGATGCTATGAAGCGGACTGGAAGTAACCTCGGCAAGAACATGCAAGCTTGCTTTCGCTGCTACACTGGACCGAATTTTGGGGGCAACGTTGCCTCGCCTTGCTTCGACGCGAAGCTGGATACGGAACACTTCCCCACGACACCGTGCCCGGGGGGTATCCGATCCAACATCATCTTTCCAAAGTATGCCCTCGTTCTTCTTCACTGCTTGGAGCTGCGGCTGACGGGTTAACCACTTGAATTAGCTGCTGGGACGGGAAGAATCTAGATAGCCCGAACCACATGGATCACGTATCCCATCCAGCGGCCGGCCCGACTTCCTTTGCCGTGGTCAACGGCGACTGCCCGGCTTCGCATCCAGTGAAGCTCCCCCAGGTCCACTTGGAGGTAAGATGAGTTTGATACCGGGAAAGGTCTTAGATCAAGCATGGAAACTGACTGGGGAAATGGTTGCCCGAGTAGGTCATGTGGGATACCACCTCGTTCAACAACAAGGCAGAATGGCCCGAGGACGGAAGCCAACCCTTCTACCTGAGCACCGGCGACCCGTAAGGAATAGACTGATGAAGCTCGTGGCGTTGCTAGAGACACGCAAGACTGACCTGGAGGATAGAACCGGCTACGGCCAACACGCTGACTACGTGTTCGGCTGGAAGGGCGACTCTCTCCAGAATGCCATGGACACCGGGTGCTATATCAACAACTGCAAAGCACTTACTACCCAGCAGACCAAAGTCAAGAACCAATGCTCGGTGAAAAATACCGTCAATGAGAATACCGAAGGATGTAAGTCGCCGGCGGGGAGATCGAGATGTCGAGATAGTTTCGAGGTAGTTTCTAACTCGTGTTTCCAGGGCTGGCAGCACTGCCCGGCGGAGGAGCGGGCATGTAATCCGAGACTCTCCATCGTGTACCTCCACGAGGAACTTGTGTACGCCGGGTTGGATTTGGATTCGGAGTCGGAGGAATCTCTCTCGTGTAGCATGTTAGCGACTTCGATTCCGGTCTCGGTTCTTGAATCAGATGTTATACCAATTGGTGGTTCCTTATAAGTAATTACCTCTAGCCATTTCGATGGTTGCATGGTGCAAATTGAAGAGCAACCCGCTGGCAAGGATCCGGGATGGTCTGTAAGATCTCTAGTAGCTTCTCCTCGCTCCCGATTTTGTTGAAAAGTTCTTCCAGCATGCCGTTGAGGCCCAGGGCCTGGGGACCGCCCCTTATCTCTACCATCTTCTTTACTCCCTGGACATGCTGTGTGGACATGGAATAGTCGGCGAGCAAGAGCTAAGACAATCGGCGCCAATGTCAGCTGTCGGTGGGCCACCACACTCGCATGTACTAAGTGAGAACGTAGGCAGTTCTTCCTACCTCGTCGAGAACCATAATCAGGCCCATGGATATTGTCGTATCCGTGGGTGCTCTGGTCCAATCCGACATGGATTTGAGCAGCGCTTGAACCGTGGCGACTTTGTAAGCAATAGCGAGCCGCGAGAACATCTCTCGTCTCTCCACGTGAATCTCGGTCAAATGACGGCTGGCACATAGGAATATAGAGAGCAGGAAGCTGGTATCTGCCACTCCGAGTCGGACCCACTGTCTGGGTAAGTTCTCAGTGGTGTCGAGTCTCCCAGATCGCCATGGGGTATTGGTAAGATATGGGGCGAGGATCGTAACGTCTGCCCGGCGCAATTAGAGCGACAGACTCGCAGCAAGCCTCGTTTCCGGCGGAGCGGTTAGTGGTAACTTGAACTTACAATGATCTAAGAGATACTTTTCTGTGCGGTTGAGGGCCATGGCGAAGCTTCCAAAAGGGTCGGCTCGGTTGGCGGAGAGGGGAGACTTCGGGCTCGGCTCGAGGATCGTCCGTACCCAAACCTGCCTCAAGGCTTCCCTGTCGTGGGCCGTCGAACCCCTCTCAGCTTTGCCGTCCGAGGTCTCACCTGCCTGGCTTCTCCGGCTCTCCTTCTCGTCTCGCTGGTTCGCAAGCATACGAAGACGCCTCGCCTTTGCGTGCGCCATCCTGGCAGCATGCGAGTGCGCCTTCTTCTGGCATTCCGTCGAAGCGGCATCCGAAGGATGACTTAAGTTGATGAACTGTATGTTCGGCATTGCTGGATGCGATCTGCTATTCCAGCCCGAGCGACGGGATTCGCTCGAATCGCCAGATGCGGTCTCCTGCGGTGAGCTAAGTAATGTCACAATTTGTAAGCCCTCTCACAGGCTGCTTATCTCCGTACGTTGCTCAACAAATCCGGCGTAATTATGTGTGACAGACGTGACTGCGTGCGTCTCACGGGGTTAAGTGGTCACTCCGATGCTGGTGTTGATTTCCAAGAAGCCAGATCTGTTGTATGCTCGGGGCTGGAGAATCGGTCGCGGATCACCAGAGTTAGGGGAGATGCCAAGACTTGCTCCTTCCCAATCCGTGCTGTTTCCATATTCGTTGCTCTGGCGGGGAACCAAGCGTATTTAAGAATAAAGTCTGTTAGTCATCCGATCTCTGGATCATGCGGCATTTGCGGCACCTTGCGGCGCTTTGCGGTATTTCCAGTGCGTAGCGGTATATTGCGGAGTCTCGCGGAGTCTCGCGGGGGCTGAGGACGTATCTTGGGTGCGTAGCAGCAGTTAAGTAATCTTTGTTCTAACCTAAAAGACGGTGCTCCTACCACTTTGGGACGCACCATCGCGACGCATGCTCCGACGGCCTGGAGCGCCATTTCTTCTCCTGACTAATGCGAACAAATGCACCATCTTCACGCTGTGTAGAACGCGGGCGCTATAGTGACAGGATTTGTCAGATGCAGCAACGACAGTTGAGAATTGGGCTGGACGCCTACGCCGTGATTGCTTTGTGTTGGCAGGCTGACCTGCAAGGTGCGCCATGACTCCGTATAGACTGGAGTGACGATAATGCCGATGATTCCTCTTATATATATAGCTGGGCACAACGCGGTTGGTTATGAGGATTGATCGCCACGCATCAAACCATCTCTCCCTTCAACACTAGAACAGCATCAACAAGATATCATCAATCAGATACAGTCGATCCACCATGTCTTCTTCGCCAGTAACATCCGTCCCCAAGGGCTCTTTGGTCCTCATAACCGGAGCCAATGGCTTCGTTGCATCCCACGTTGCCAAGCAATTCCTCGAGCGAGGCTACAAGGTGCGGGGCACCGTCCGTGATCTCAAGAAGTCCGCCTGGCTCGTTGAGGACCTCTTCAAGACGTATGCGGACAAAGGCGACTTTGAGCTGGTGGTTGCCGATCTCGAAGACGCCAAGGCCTTCGACGAGGCCATCAAAGGCGTCCAAATCGTCGAACACGTCGCCTCCGTTGTTACCTTCGACGCCGATCCGAACAACGTCATCCCTCAGACTATCCAGGGAGTTACCTCAATTCTCGATGCCGCCGCTAAGGAACCTTCGGTGAAGGAGCTCGTCTTCACAAGTTCCATCGTAGCGGTCACGATGCCTGCGCCTGGCAACACCACGCACGTCGAGCGCGGTACCTACAACGACATCGCCACCCAGCTCGCATGGACTCCCCCGCCATACGACCCTGCTCACGGGTTTCCCGTGTACATGGCCAGCAAGGTCGCAGCGGAGAAGGCCTTGTGGGACTTTGTCGAGCAGAAGAAGCCCCATTTCAATGTCAACGTAGTGGCCCCGTCGGTCATTCTCGGGGAGCCGCTGAACCGGTATCACTCCGATTCGCCAGCGTCCTGGCTCAAGCTTCTCTACGACGGCAAAACAGATACGCTAGCCAACATGCCCGCGAGTAAGTCCCGCATGCCGTCTTCCCCCTCCTCTGCATCGCGCGCGCTGACATAAGAACCCTAGACCTGGCTGTCGATGTCAAGGATGTAGCGCTGCTCCACGTCGCCGCCGCTCTGGATCCGGAAGTGAAGAGTGCGCGCATGTTTGCTTGGGCCAACTATATGACCTGGGACGACGCGCTTGCTATCATGCGCGAGCTCTATCCCAAGGAGAAGTTTATCGATAATTATGTGGGTGACCTCAAGCTGAGCATCTCGGCCGACGAGACTGTTCCCCTGGCTTTGTTGAAGAAATGGGGACATCAGGATGGATGGAGGACGCTCCGTGAGACGGTAGCCGACTCCTTGAAGGTGTACACAAAGTGGTATCCCCGCCAGTAAATGTATATTAATTAAGATATAAGAGAGGCTAAAGGTGGTCCGGTCTTCTAGTAAGAGCTGGATAATCATTTGCCGTGTCCTAGCCATCCTCTCCATAACAAAATAATAAACTTCATCCGACGAGAGGTCTGTCATGAGATAAAATCTGCGTTGACCGTGCTCCAATATTTACTTTTTTTATAAAGAGAAATCCATGTGCCTCAAAAGGAAAGGGAATGAACTGGCGAGTTCCAAGTCATCTCGATCCCACCGACATGGGACGGAGACATCCAAAGCAGGCTAGCTGGAGATGCGCAAGTGGGCGAAGAATAATTAGAATGAAGGAAGCTGGGACGGGAAATCCCTAACGCAAGGTACGGTTGAGGCTGAGTCGCAGCACCGCTTACGCGCAATTGCGCACAATTAACACCCGCGTCCCGTCCAATCCCCCGCATTTTTACGCCAGCTACTTTGCTACGACTTGTTCCACCCCACGCCGCAGAGGGTTTTCAGCTCCGCGCATGGTCCATCCGAAAAGAAGGGCCGTCGTAGCTCGCATTCTTGGCATGGACGCGCGCAGACAAATACTCTGTTCCGTCTACCTCGGAGCGTAGTCTGGACTTATATGCCAGCGTTCAAGATGCCTGCCCCGAAGCGTACGTACCTTAGTCTTGATAGACTCTGGCGCGTAATATTATGAGTCTGCTCCGAAGCGCAACATTTTTTGTCAACGAAAGAACACAAGCCACGGCCATGCACACTTGCGCATTGATCGTAATCATGATATAGTCTTGAGGCTTTCATCAGGACGAGCGTCCGTAGATAACTAACTCTATAAAACACTGTATATATCCACCGAGGGCTGGTGGAATGTGGTGATAGTCGTATGCACCTATGCCATTGCTTGACCCAGATTCGACAGACTACGCTCGCCTCAAAAGTGCAACATCCGTTGACCGAGATATTTCTCAACTTGTCCATCCTGTCAAAGGGCCGCCTTGAATCAGCTACTACAGAATACTCGGGCCGACTGCTAAACCAAGCACTACTAGCTACCATGGACGCTTTGCAACCAGGGTAAGTCTAGATAAGAACAACGCTTGGAAATGTTCGCATACTTTGCTAACTACGTACACAAGTTCTTCATCCGCCCAGCGAAAGAAGCAGCGTTCTCAACTGTCAAAGGAGCGTTGCAAGGACCAGATACCCAAACACGTCATAATGGAAGCTCTTCAGGCTTCGGGAAAGGAAACAGATCGGATCAAGTACCATCAAGGCCGAGCACACGGATACATTCGCGACACCATGCTGCTACTCAACGGGAACCAGCGTCACTAAGGGAAGTTCTTTGGGAGCAGAGTTTGGAGATGAGCTCGAATATTCAAGCCATGAAAAATATTGTATTATATTTCGTGTCTGAGCCACGATAAAAGCTGTCAGCCTAGTTCCAGCCGAGGAAACTCTTCCATATGTAAATTCAAAATCCCTCCCCCATGCGACTCTTTGTCACCCCAAACTTTTTTTATATCCCAACTCCGAGAAATGAATGGTATCGTAGTGTCGTACGTAAAAAAGTCATAATGTTCGCGGGCGATGACGCCAAGTTGCGGCCCTCCGCAGCAAACAGTCTCAGTGCATGCGCAACAATGTGCGCTTACTCGGTTGCATGATGAAGAAATGCGAGTCGAGATTTTCGACAGGTGTGGGAATCGAGTATTTAAACGCAATGCTGGCTGATGCTGGGCGTCTTTGCTTGCAGAGGGGTATTACACCGCGGCTCGCGAAACGTGACAGATGCTGAAGAATTGAACAAGGATAATGCGTAGAGATCCAAAAGATATCTCTCGCTGGCGGATGGCTTCGTGTCTTATGCAAGAAAGGAAGAAATGCAAAAGCAGCTCGGGCCAACTGGCACTCGGAGCATCAGATTCGAGTGAGTTTTGGGCCGTGCTTTAACGACGGAGCTGCTCGCGCTGGGCGTGGAACCAGGCGCGCACGCCATGGGCAGGAGACTCGGTAGAGCTGCGACGGCTGCTGGCCGAAGAGTAAGACACCCCGACAGCGCCGACCTGCTCGGATGCGGTGGTGCTGGCGGCCGACTGGCTCGGCGCAATGGCAGTGAGGTACGGCATGGAAGTCGAGGGCATGGGCATGTCGCGGGCGAAGTACATGTAGAGAGGGGCGGGCTGAGACATCTTGGAGGACTGCGACATTGTGAAAGATTTGTTTGGTTGTTGTGGTATAACCGAAGTAGATAAGGTTTCGAGGTAGAGGTTGATAGTGAGAACAAGGCTTTGAGTTTGATGGTTTGTTCGGTAGTGAGTATATATAACAGATACTGTATGTGTTTGTTATCGAGGTTGATGTCGAATAATCCAGAGCTGGAAATGGTGTTCAGTGCTCGGCTTCTTATACTAATGTCTACAACATGGTCGTTCAGCCCTGCCTAGGCCAAAGCCGAGAGTGTTCATAGGTTAGAGACGGGAGCGCGAATGACTCCACACCGACTCGGAGCAAGGAAGGGCGTCGGGCGAGCCATTACGCATCAGCGAGTCACAGGGCGTGCACGGCGTGTAAGTCACGGCGGCATTACGTAGTAAGCATAGCAGATGATGCGAGCCCCTTGCATAGATGGATCTGTAGCCACCAAAACGAAAGCCGAGCTGAGGCTCAGGTGGTGAAAATAGACCTGAGCCCCAACTATTTCCAAATTTTCTAGGAAAAATTCTGTTTTCCCCTGGTTACGGGCGGAACGTGTCGGTTTACTACGGCCAGTTACTTGGTTATACGACACTTGTCCAGGTTCAAATTTTTTTAGTCGTCATTAGTCGTGGAGTTTTGGTGGTCCGTTGAGTAATAAGGCTGATCCACCAAGAGGGGCATGGAAACCGAGACCCGAGACCCGAGACCACAGTAGTCTTTTTTTTTTTAATTTTTTTTTCCCCAAGTTTTTGGGGGGGAAAGGAATTCCCCTCTCGGCTTCGGCATGACAAAGCAACGAATCAACATAGGGCGCGATCAACTCATCCAGCTTGACTCCAATTAGAACGCATCATCTCGGAGCAATTGTTACGCCTCTTACCAAGCCACGAGGCCTGTGACTCTTCTTGACAGCGCGCCCTTCGATGGGCGCCGAGGGAGTTACGAATCGGGCACATAATGTCATCTAGTCCGCAGCCACAGATACCTAGGAGACGCAATGGCCGGACGCAAGCCTGCGAGCCCTGCCGGCGTCGGAAAGTATCATGCGGCCACGAAGTACCAGTGTGCGTGCGATGTCGGCGTCGAAACACCGAGTCCGAGTGCGTCTACGTGGTCGACGGTAGGGCTATGAAGTTCGGCCCTGCTGCAGAAGGGCCAGCAACACCCACAGCAACCGTCGCCGCCACGAGGCTGGAGACATTGGCTGAGGCAGCTGGCTGTGAACCGACCATCGCCGAGCACCGCACCGCCAGCATGCCTATCATCAGCCCAGCCTCATCCCACGTGGATGACCGCCGTGTCGAATCGGCTGCGTCCCCACCGGTGCCGAACCGCAACGCCGGATTTCTCGGCCCTACTAGCTTCTCCGCTGTTTACTTCGAAGCCGAGAGCAGCCTCGCCTCCTTCCAAGGTCAAGGGACGCACGTGCCATCTGGTGGCAGCTCTACGCACCCGACGACGACGCATCGCAGCCATACGCCACGGGAGACGCACAGGCCATCGCCGGCGCTGCCACCCACCACGGACAGCCACCTGCTGCGAGATGCCATCGCGACGTTGGAGCTGATCCCGGACCGAGAGACCGGCATTGCCCTGTTCCGGCGGCACATCAACCCCTTCGATGGCTGGAACCGGAAGGCCGCGGAGCGAATCTTGTTCACCCTGTACGATGCCTTGAACTCCATGAGCATGCAGGAGCTGGCACAGCTATTGATGCGCAACGGCCAGACCCCCCTCAACGAGAACATCGATGATATGAACGAATGGATAGCTTCGTTCACCGGCTCGAATCTACGATGGGAATCACTCGGCATAGTCTTCTGTTACTGGGCCTTCGGCTCCTTCAACTACCGCGGGCCAAAGGATACCCATGACAATCTCAATGGCCTGTGGCAGGACGGATTGCGGCGGAGATCGCGCGTCGCCAAGTTCAAGGAAGGAGCCGCGGCGTGTCTGAAGCTGGCCGACCCTTTACGAAATGTGAACATGCTGATGGTCTATCTCCAATTCCGTCACTGCATCCTCGAGTCTACCATTAGCGGAGATGCCAGTACGTACTTTCTTTCCCGTACAGGGCTCCCTCGCTGGCATCCAACCAAGCCTAATTGGATGTAAACTAAACACGTGCCCGGGCTCATAGGTCTTACTCTTGCTCGCCTGCAAGCCGAGGTGGCATCGACAGCCATGTTCGTGGGCATGCACGCAGAATCGCCTGCTGCTCCTTACACGCCGACTGCAGCCTCCGAAGCGCGAAGGCGGTGCTTCAACGCGATATATGTGATCGACAAGGTCACGGCAACGTTTACGGGACGTCCACCCATGCTGAGCCGAACGTATACCTCGACTCCGCTGCCCCTGGACATCCCAAACCATGTTTTCGAAGAAGGACCCGAAGCCGTCGCCGCCGCGATGGCAAAGTTGGACGCCGAAGGGTGGAGCACCGACAACAAGATCCACTCGACCACGATGCTTCGCGCCCGCGCAGCCCTAGCATACATTCGAGACGCAATATTGGAGGTTGCGCTAGGGTCAAACCAGAACCCATCGATCGAGCATTTGCTGTAAGTCCGATCCACCAACCCAAACCTTTCGTCCCCTTCGGCTCTCGCAAGGCAATTGTCCAAGCTTTCCAGTCTAGGCCTCGGCGCTCAAACTTACCTTTCCCACCCCCGCAGGCACCTCCGTAACCTCGAGCTCGACGCCATCGCCAAGTTCCCGCCGGTCCTGGCCTACGATGCGAGCGACATCGATCGTCTCCTCTCGCAGCACGATGAGATCGACCTGAACGAGCTCGGGTCCATCGCGCCGCCGCAGGTGGGCGTCGACGGCGCGGCCTTCTACGCCAAGGTGCTCGTGCGCCTCGAGCACCTGCAGAACATGTTCTTCCTGGAGCGGCTGCTGGCGCAGCGGCGGGCACCGAACTACCGCACGCTGGACCTCCTGTCCATCAGCGTCGACATGGTGGCCCTGACGCTCATCTTCTGGACACACAAGAACCGCCTGTACGCGATGCACGGCGACTTCGAGTGGCTGGTCATGTCGTACGCCGCGCCGGCGGGCGGCGTGCTGTGCATGGAGCTGATGAACCCGACGCCGCCCGTGGCCGACGCGGGCGGCGGGGGCGGCGCGGCGGCGGGCTGGGCCGACCAGGTCCAGCCGGGGGACCCGAGGCTGTCGCGCTCGACCATCATACAGAACCTGTCGCTGCTGGTCGGGTTCCTCGGCTGGGTGTCGCCGGCGGCGCCCAACGCCGACCTCTGCCAGACCGTCAAGGGCATCATCCAACGCGTCCTGGACTACACGCTCAACAACCCCGCCGGACCCCCGGCGGCAGGCCAGCCCGTAGACCTCGCGGGTGCCGGGCTGGCGGGGATCGACTCGAACGATCCCTTTTTCAGCTTTGATCTGATGGATACGTTCAACTGGCTACGGCCGGATATGGGGTACGACGCGATGCAGACAGCTTGAACATGAGATAGAACAGTATACCACTCCGGCGACATGCCTTTCCTGCCAAGTCCGAGCGGTCCTGACCGTGATGATGAAGGTGACTGTACCTCTCCATGTTTTGCTATGTGGCCATCCCTCAGATAGATGCTCGGTGCGTTTTGTCTTGATTAGCCAGCCACACACACGGCTCTGAAGCCGACCAGCCAGTCCATCAGGCCCTGCTTCCGGGCCCAGGCAGCACACCCAGCCATGGGAAAAGTCAAACCGATCTCCACAGATGCCGAGCCTCATACCCGAAGTCCTGGACTCCTGAGGCCCGACGCCGAGCCCAAATGGATCTTGTGTTCCCTGCTGTCCTGCCTTGCCTGCCAAACGCTAGAGGGTAGCAGAGCACGGGGCGGTCCGCCTCGGTGCTACTAGAGAGTACTTCGGCGATCACTTGCTAAATTACAGGGCCCAGTGTATGGTCATCTAGGGCCAAAGAAAATGATAGCACGACAAAAATTTATACAAAGAGTGGGCTCCGGCACTGTAGGGCGGCTGGAGTGGGTGAGTGGCTCAGTGGCCAACCTTTTAGCGCCCAGTGGGGCTCTGAAAAGCCTGGAACGCTCCTGAAGCGGCGCCTCTGATGCCTGTCAGTGAAATCTTTTTTTGGCCAATGTGTGCCTGAACAAACGTAACGTGGCAAGCGTTGGCAAGCGTGAGAGGTGATAATTATGGATCAATCGAGAAAAATACACAAAAAATGAATCAATATTTTGCCTCGTGGCAAATTAGTAAAGTAAAGAATTCCACAGGCAACCTCGTCAAAATTCTCTGCTTTTTCTGTCCCGACAGAAACCGGGACTTTGACCTCGATTGGCTGACCGCTGAGACGAGGGCAAGAAATCCTCTCCTTGTGTTGAGCACATTCGGCATATGGGATACGGGATTCACATAAGCCATTCGTCCGGTATATACGCCACGATTCCGTTCACGTCATCGTTTGGCCTTCAGTGAGACGGGATCTGGTCGCTTGTGTGTACAGTATCAAGAGTATGTATCCACGGTATCGTACAAAAGCCAATCGTCGATCTCGACTCGTCTTGGTTTTGGCCTGGCAAGCCTGGCCGGACGACCATCGCGTGCGGTGAGTGAGGGGCATTGTCTTGGGATCTTCGAAGATCAGCATATGTGGATCAGTATTGGCTTGATCACAGTGTGGCCGGTTGGCAAGAAAGCACGCAAGTTGGCAAGCTGGCAAGCTGAGCAAGCAGGCAGGTCGGTCGTGTGTGTTTGTTATCCATCCAAGCATCCCAGGCGATGCATCGGCCGCCGTGGCATGATCGTCACGGCCTGGACGATCGCGATCCTCGACCCGGCAGGGGACGTGACTAGGCGTTCTCTCGGACATAGCACAACACCAAAGCACCAAAGCGTTGGAAACCTTAATTGCGCTTCGTTGTCTCCCCTACCTTACCTCGACTTACCCAAGATTAAGGTACAAGCCGGTGATGGATGTGGTCCGTCACGGACAATTGCCTAAACGGGAGCAGAGCATTCAACCGTTCGGCCGTCACACGTGAGATGCGAGAAATGAGAATGCACAGCTGAGGTAATTAAAAAGGTTCAGATTTAACATTCAAATTATCAATTGATCCAAAATTGCTGCCATGCTAAGGGTATCACCTCCGGTCGGGGCTCTTGGCCAACACCTCTCACTGCGCGTCAGCAAAGAGCCGGGCAACCTGGTTTGCCTCGGCCTAGAAAGCCCCTCCAGAGAGCATGTTGCATAGTATATATTGAAGCCAAAATTCAAATACTCGGGCAAATCACTATCCACAATCACCCTATAGGGTGCGTCTGTTTGCTTGTTGTAAACGTTTCCGCATCGGCCCGGGAAATCGGCCGAGCCACTCATATCATGAAGGGCATTGTGGTATTAACCGGAGAAGCCAACCGCGACGTTAAGGGAGAAGGAGCCGGGGACCTGGTTGATACCAATACCGCTGGCATCCTCCAGACCAGCGGTGTAGGCGTTGGTGCCAGCGCCACCGGGGAGGATGGACGAGCAGGTGTTGGCCGAGTTGCAGACCTGGCAGCCGTAGACGGTCTGGGAGTTGGCCTGTGCGACGAGCGACGAGCAGTCGGCACCGGACCATCCGTTGTTGCTGGCGTTGTCGAAGTCGAACTCGACCCAAGTGCCGGACCACTCGCCGGAGGGGGTCTTGGGGACCGAGCCGGGGGCGAAAGCGCAAGCGCCCTGCGTGTTGGACTCGAAGGCGACGTACTGCGTGGCGCCGGGGGAGATGCTG